>Ga0325402_1000269_pt1 | contig 32493 bp, 27 predicted proteins | sample PopdelMetagenome_22_FD_207212 | JGI IMG/M metagenome (GOLD analysis project Ga0325402, IMG submission 207212) | Populus deltoides microbial communities from Bellville, Georgia, United States - Xylem-PdKOR-R3 | ecosystem: Host-associated > Plants > Phyllosphere > Stem > Wood/Secondary xylem... | reverse complement strand
GAAAGGTTAAAACCAAAGGAAGTAGAGCATTCTATAAAAATTGAATTTTAAAATAAGGTATCTCATTAAAGCACACAAACTCACCATCTTTAAAAATCAATACTTAACTTCTTTTGATTTCAAGCTCCATAAACATAAAACTTTTATAACACAATGGAACAACTTTTCTTCTTTTTTTTTTTTCGAATGGTTTACCTTTGGCAACTTTGCCTATTCTTGTCAACAAGTATCACTTTTTTCATATAATTTCCAACCATAATCTCATGAAATATCAACAAGTATATGCTCTACTAATCCTTGGCTAGGAGAAAAGAAAAACATATAAAAAGTTAAGGCTTACAACATGGGTAAAGCAAAGAAAAGATAAACAAGCTCAAAAGGGCTCACTAAGGATAATATGTTTTGGGTTGACTTATTGACGTAATTGATTAAAATTCTCAGTGTCTTTATCATCTTCATGTACACATGTAATGTGAATGTAATCTCAACAAGATATGAAACAAGTTCTAAAGATACATTATCATTAAAAGAATGCACAATCAAAAAATATAATGTTGAAAGCTCAAAAACTTATATTACTACAACACTATTAAGTCAACATGACATATTTTCAAAGTTAATCCCTAAACTAATTAAAATTTAAAACTTGCATGTACACCTAATCATTCGATTTATATTTTCATCTATCTCAACTAATTCCCATACATAATACTCATATTCTCATAAATCAATAGGAGTTCAATAGATAAAACTTAATACTTAAGGTTGGAAAACATAATTTTTTTTCAAATGTTTATGGGTTCTTCTAATTCTAATAAAACACATAAAAACAACAAACAAAACTAAAATTCTTTCTCCCTTCCCACACTTTAAACACTAAATTATTCTCAATATTAAAATAAAAGAAATGGAAAAGAAAAGAATTGCAAACATAAAGTAAAATATGAAAAATAAAATATAAGGGGAAAAGAAAGCAAATCTAAATTTTTGTTTTGGGTTGCCTCCTAGTAAGCGTCTTTGTTTTATGTCATTGACTTGACACACCACATGTTCATACCTCATAGATTAGTTCAGCTACCTTCATAAAAGTGTCGAGTTCTATTGCATAACCTTCATAAAAAAGTTTAAATCGATGCCATTGACCTTGAGCACTTTGTTTGTTTTTACACTTATAATCTTAACTGCACCATAAAAAAAAACATCATAAACAACAAAGGGTCCAATCCAACAATAGCACAACTTTCCAAGAAAAAGTTTCAAACGTGAATGATAAAGAAAGACTTTGTCTCCAACATGAAACTTTTTTTTTTATCATTTGGTCATGAAAACTTTTGGTCTTTTCTTTGTAAATCCTTGCATTCTCGTAGGCATCATTTTGTATCTCTTCCAACTCTTGTAATTGCAACTTCCTTGCAATCCCAGCACATCATAATCCAAGTTACATTGCTTAATGACCCAAAAAGCTGTATGTTCAAGCTACACTAGTAGATGATATATTTTCTCATAAATCATCCTATAAGGTAACATTCTTATCTCGTTGGTTAGGGTGCACTGTCTTCTCCAAAATGAACTTGATTTCTTGATTTAAAATTTCAGCTTGGTCATTAGTTTGAGGATGGTAGGCTATGGAAGTCTGATGAGTCATATAGTACTTGCGTAGCAATGCTTCCTTTGAATGGGTGCAAAAATAAGTGTTACAATCACTAATGATAGCTTTGGGGATTCCAAACCTGTTAAAATATATGAGTTCTGACAAAATCTAAAACAACCTTAGCTTTGTTAGTTAGTGTAGGTTTTGCATCAATCCATCCATTTGGACATATAATCAATAACAAGAAGGATATAAAGATTACAAAAAAAAAGGAAATGGACCTATAAAATCATTACCCTAAATATAAAAAATTTCACTTACAAGAATATTATTTAAAGGCATTTAATTCTTACGAGTGATATTGCTTATTTTTTAGTATTTTTCATATTATTTGCAAAAGTGATATGCATCATTAAAAATAAAAGGCCAATAAAGACTACTTTCAAGTACTTTGTGGGCTATTCTTTTCACTTTAAAATGCCTACCACAAGAATGAGAATAACAAAAAGTGAAAATGAAATGAAATTCATTATGTGGTACACATCTTTTGACTATTTAATCTGCATCAAATTTTCACAGATAAGGAGTGTCCCAAAAATAATATTTAGCATTAGTTTGTAACTTGTCTTTTTGAGATTTAGACAAACCTGAAGGGAATTATTTAGTGACTAAGTAGTTCACCAAATTCGCATATCATGGTCTTGTAGAGGAATGTAACACATGCAACTACTTGTTGGGGAATGGCTCTCTTACTGTTTCGGTTTGTATATCTTTGGTCTACAGTCGGCTCAAGTGATCAGCTACATAATTTTTAGCACTTTTTTTTTGTCTTTGATCTTAAGATCAAATTCTTGTAAAAGCAAGATCCACCTGATAAATATTGGTTTGGATTCCTTTTTTAAAAAAAGATACCTCAAAGCTGCATGGTCAATAAAAACAACTTTGGTTCCAAGTTAATAGGACCTAAATTTTTTTAGAACAAACACCACTGCAAAAAAGTTCCTTTTTAGTTTTATGGTAATTGTATTATGCTTTATCCAATATATGGTAAACATATATGATAACATGCAAATTCTTCCCTATTTTTTGCTCAAGTATAGCCCTTATTGTGTAATCAATCGCAACATATATTATCTCGAAAGGTTCATCCAATTTGGTGGTTACATAATGGGGGCAGATGTAACATGCTTCTTAAGCTAATTATAAGCATCTATACACACTTGATCAAACACAAAATCCATTTCTTTAGCTAACAATTTACACAAGGGTGATGTAATCTTTGAGAAATCTTTGATAAAACATCGATAGAAACGCATGGCCAAGAAAAGAACAAATCTCTCTCACGCACGAGGGGTAAGACAATGATGGAATAACATTTATTTTAGCTTTATCAACCTCTAAACCATGTTAAGACACAACATGCCCAAGAATTATTCCTTGTTCTACCATAAAATAATATTTTTCATAGTTCAAGACAAGGTTAGTTTCAATGCATATTTTCAAGACTAAAGATAAATTTTCTAAACACTTATCAAAAGAATCACCATACACCGTGAAATCACCCATGAAAACCTTAATTATTCTTTCAACATAGTAAGAAAAAAATACTCATCATGCATCTTTAAGAAGTTATGAGTACATTACACAGACCAAAGAGCATTCTCCTATATGAATATATACCAAATGGACATGTAAAGGTAGTCTTTTCTTAATCTCCAGGATTAATAACAATTTGATTATATCCATTGTATTCATCTAGAAAGTAATAAAAAGACTTACCTACTAGGCATTCAAGCATTTAGTTCATGAATGGTAATGGGAAGTGATCTTTACATGTAGAAAGATTAAGTTTTCTATAATTAACATACATCCTTCAACCACTCGAGATGCGAGTAAGGATAAGTTTATCATCTTTGTTCTTTACCAACATGATCCTAGCCTTTTTGGGCACCATATGGATTGGCGTCACCCAGTTACTATTCGTGATGGGGTAAATGACTCTTACATCCAATAGTTTTAAAATTTAAGTTTTCACTACCTCCATCATAAGCAGATTCAAGCGCCTTTGTATTTCCCTTGTTGGTTTCACATTGTCCTCCAATAATATATGATGCATATACATTGAGGGACTAATGCCCTTAATGTCGGCTAAATTCCAACCAATAGTTGTTTTATGATCACGCAACAATTCCATAAGATTTTCCTCTTGCGCACTTATCAAACATTTTGCTATGATAACGTTGAGTGTATTGTTATCACCAATGAATATATAAAATTATCAAGCAAATATTTCAATTCTAACTCAGGTGCCTGTAAAATAGATGACAAAAGCTTTTTATGTGAAAATATTAAATCAATAAAAACCTTACCATAGAGGGCGGTTTGCAAAGCCAATGTTGATTTTTGCACGTTTTGGGAAACATATATATTCATATCTATCTTTTCTATCTCGGTAAAATCAACATTATGGCTCAATACCACGCTTTATTCATCATCACAATCAAAATCAAGAACTTACTGCCCACACTCATCAATTTGGTCATAACATATGATAAAATAAACATTGTTGTATGAATATTTCATTACATCATGAAAGTTAAATTCAAAATTCAATTACTTCATCTCCTATTTTCATAGACAAAATATCTTTACCACAATCAATTTTAGTGTTGACAGTTTTCAAGAATAGTCTTCCAAAGAAGATAGGAGTTTTGGTGTTTAAGGAATCACGTTCCATATCAAAAATATAAAAGTCGCATGGAATAATCAAACTATCAATCTTGACTAGAACATCTTCTATCACACTAGATGGATAAACAAAACTATGATCTACAAGTTATATTACAATACTAGTTTTAATCAAAGGCTCAAGACTAAAAGAATCATAAACATGTTTACGCATAACACTAATGGATGAACTAAAATCATATAAAGCCCTTTAAAAGCTAACATTACCAATAACATATGGGATAATAAATGCACTTAGATCTTTTTCCGTTAAAGACATTCTTTTGAACAATAGCATATACAATTAACCCATACTTACTGTTTCATAGCCTTTTAGCTTGTAAGCTCCTTTTGTAATACACAGCTCCTTCAAGAATTTAACATATTTAGGAATTTGCATGATAGCATCAATCAAATGAATATTGAGTTTCACTTTCTTGAAAACCTATAAAATTTCTTTTTTTATATCCTCTTTCTTATACTTAGAAGAACTTAAATGAAAGGGAGGGATTTTCTTGAAATTAGAATTCATTGAGTTAGAGCTTACCTTTAAAGTATTGGTGGTTGTTTCAGTTTGTGGTGGAGTCAGATGTTTCTTCTTTATGCTCAACTTGGTTTCTATCTCCTCTTCTTCCTTCATCTCAATTTGTTTTGACCTTTGCTCTTTACGTTCTTTCCCACTTCATAACATGATCGCACTAACATTTTACTTTATATTCAATCCTTAGGAGGGCAACTTTTCGTTGATTTGTGCTTTTAATTTCCCTACACTTAAAGCTACTTGCCCCATTTACTTCTCTAAGTTATGAATACTTGACCATGTTTCCTATTGAAAAGACATGATATTTTATTGTAAAGTCATTGTGTTAGAAGCTAAGGTTTTCATTATCTCACGAAGATCATCACTCGATGACCCCATATCAATGGAGTTTGTAAATGCATGAGGTTGTCTTGCTTGATCATCATTCAATGATAATAGCTACCAACGAACCAAACCACCAAAAACCTCCTCTCCTCTATCACAACACAGCGCCACTATAACATTAGGAGCGGTAACCAGCAATCCATAACATTGAACCACTGAACCCGCCATTGTCACTAGCCATCTTTCACCAATCTAATAGCCATACAAACATTCAAACCCATCTATTCCTCTATCTCAGCACATACCTAAACAACCACAAACCTCCCACCTCATGGATCTTTAACTCCTTATCGACAACCTAAACTCAGTAACCCTGGCCTCTCAGTTAAACCCGAACCACCACAAACTTAGAATTTACCAAATCCATGACCGAAATACCATCAACCTCTCTAGCCTTTCCTTTTCTCCACTTTGATAACCATGACCAACTACGCATAATAGCAATGACCTCCTTAAAGACACCACCACAAAAAACCCCCATATAAATCAATTGAACCCGATCTTTTCCCAAACCTAAACAAGAACATTCATTGTCCTTTTCTTTTCTCCTCATCAACCTACGCTTACATCTTGACTCCCTCAAAGCCATAGACTTGAATTTGTGTCTCTAATTCCAGTCATTAAATAAAGAAATAAAAAAAACAATTTAGGCTTAGAGAAAGTAAAGTCTAGTTGTATGTTTGCAGGTGTTTGTTTGAGTGGAGGTCACATGATCTCTAGTTACAGCAATAATAGTAGGAAGAGCAACGGTAGCGGTAATAATAGTAGAAGCAGTAGCAGTTGCAGCAGTCGCAGTAGCGGTAGTAGTAGTAACAACAGTGGTGGTAGCAGTGATAGTGGTGGTGGTGGTAGTAGTGATAGTGATGGTGGTGGTGATATATTGCTTTTATTATTCTTTTTTATTAATTAAATAATTTTGAATTATTTGATTGGGAAAAAATGACTACACTTGTTGCATGTGTTATCTATGATTTTAATTATTTTAAAATCATTTACTGGTTATATATTATTATAAAATTATACAATATGATTTTTATTATTTTATTTTAATCAAATGATTAAAATTTTATGGCATGTTATTTTCTCATATGAAAAGAAATGAAAGAAAATATTATTTTTTATGGTTAACATAAGACTAGTCAATAAGGAATAAGCGTTATTGGCTTCTATTTTAGGAATATTACTTTAGTAATATTAAATGTTGTTGTTGTAAGCATTGCTTCTATAGAAAGTATTATACCATCATCTTTTGTGATGTATGGGGAGAAACTTGAAAATTCCAATGGTTTGAACTTTAAAAATTAGCAATAAAAGATGTTTTATTTGACTACCTTGAACTGGAGAAATTCTTAATTGGATATACATCAAAGTTGTTAGATGATGAATTTGGTGCTTCTATTGTGGTAGTTGTGGGTGTTTGGAAGCATAACAATTTCATGTGCAAAAACTATATCTTGAATGGATTGGACAATACACTCTATTATGTTTATAGTTCAGTTAATAGTATGAAGGTATTATAGGAAGCCTTGGATTAAAGCATAAGGATGCTAGGGGTGAGCAAAAAAACCAAGAAACTGATTAAACCGAGAAAAAAGTAACCAAAAAAACCAAATCGTAAAAACAACCGATCAAACTGATTAAAATTTTTGAAAAACTTTTCGGTTCAGTTTCGGTTTCAGAAACCTAAAACCTGCAAAACCCCAACTGAACCGAACCGATTTAGTTGGGGGGTACTATAAATACAAAAACAAATGTGTGCTTATTCTTAACCCTAGCGTCCACTGGACTCCAGCCGTCCTTCTCCTTGCTTCTAAGTAGCTCCCTCACAATTCACATTTCACATTTTCACCTTCACACATAGATCTGTAACTGTAACTAAAGGTATAGCAAGTGGGAGGTTCTCTGCTGCTTATAAGAAGGACAATGATAAGAAGGAGACAAGATCAGAGTCCTACCTGTAGGATTTCTTCGACTCCATAGGCTCTTTCACTTCCTAATTCAGGCCTTGTCTTTAGGCACTGAATAGTTATTATAAAGAGAAGGAGATGAGTGCCCATGGCTCGAGCAAATGCAAGTTTCTGCATATTGACGTGTTCTGCTAGATGTAACTATAGCCTGAATTCCCCTGCTTTTGGTTGTGATTGTAACTTTTTTATTGTTGATTTCTTTTTTAAATACTTTATGTTCATAATTCGATTATATTGAAAATTAATATAATGCTTTGAGATGTTTCTGTTTATTTTCGTTGATAAACTCTTGCTTGAATGATAGCTTACAGTGAAGTGAAACTTGAAGGAAAAAACAAGTTTTCCTGTTTTTATGTGAAAAAACCGAACTGAAACCGGTCGGTTTGAACTGGTTCCGGTTTGGTTCCAGTTTGAATTTTTCAGCTTTTCAAAATTTTATTTTTGTTAGTTTTTTAGATAAAAACCGAACCGAACTGAAAATGTTCACCCCTAAAGGATGCCAACATAAAAAAAAATTCACAGTTGTAATTTTTTTAACTTTAAGATGATCAATTCATTAATCGTAATAAGCTAAGTTTAAGAGTTTCAACCCTAAACTCTTTGTAAAGAGCAAAGGCATTGTAAAGAACTTTAATAGTAAATGTTTTATCTAGAACAAGGTTAAACATTAGGTCAAGGATTGTAAAAGTAGATTTTAGTAAGGCAATCCTAAAAAAAGAAGGGTTACACAAGCTAATACTACTGAAATTGATGATCTCTTTGGAGATGTGTCAAAAATAAACTTGTATATAGTTGTCTTTGTCGCGGGGGTCGTGATGTCTTCTGGCGACGATGGAGGCTTTTGTCGTGCCTTCTGTGTGAGGTGTGGTGTGTTAGGAAGGTTTTTTTGGATTTAATCATAAAATTATTATTAAGATTCAGGAGTCGCTACCTAGTATTATGGTCACTAGGAACCTATGGTTTGCGAGAGTTTGAGTAAGGAACTGGTTGTGCAAGGGGAAGACGCATCACCCCCAGTGCACCCTATCTAAGGTAAGCTGCATTGTTGTTTGATTGTTTTTTTAGGTCGGGTTTCTATTTGTTGGTCTTTTCTAAGTTTCAAGGCAGATCTCTCTTCATGAGAGATTCTCTACCTTCTCGGGTTAAATCCTAACCGTTCTAAAGTCTGAAGTTTAGCATCGTATTTTTACACCTTGTATTTTTAATACTTGAGGATGTACTTTATCATGTAATTTTGCACCTCATATATATTAAAGTCTACATTTGGACCTTAGAAAAAAAAGTTCGAAAAACATTTTTGATATTTTGGTCAAATCTTAATGGATAATCATAAACTGGTTATGATATCCATTTTGCATTTTAAAACGTGAAAAAAATGCAATTTTTTTTTTTGAAGATATGCTTGGAAAATTTTAGGATTTGGTCATATGCATAAATACAAAATATTTTTTTTTTGTTTGTTTTAGAAAAGAGAAATTAATTTAAAATATTTTGAAATTTTTTTGGAAATATTTTGAATTTGTTTTGAAATATTTTGGAGAAAACCGAGTATTTTAATACCGAATTTGTATTTTACAGTGTAAATATACAACCCGATATTATGCAAAATGGGTAGAAAAATATTTGAGAAAATCACAATTTTTTTCAAATGTTTTTTTGAATTTTTTTGGATTTTTTTAAAATGAGAGCTGGGCCCAGAATTGGCCTGGCCCAAAGCCAAAATGAATTATTCTGCCGCGGCTTCGATGAAGAAGAAGGAGGTGAAGTAGAGAGGAGAAAGTTACTTGGCTTGGGGGTCTCAGACGTGAGGAGGATGTTTGGCCGGTGGCTCAAGAGGCATTGGCTGAGGTGGTGGTGGCCGGAGTCGGTTGTGGGAGGAAGAAGAAAAGGTTGTAGAGAAGAGAGAAAGGCTGAAAGGAGAAGAGAGAGAGTTGTGGCGGCAGCTTAGTGATCGGTTGGTGGTTGTGTTGGCTTCCTGTGGTGGAGCTGGTGGTGGTTGGAACGGCGGGGAGAAAGAGGGAGAGAAAAAAACTGCAGAAATAGGGGCAGAGGGTCTGGTTTTTAGCCAACTTTGAACCCGATTTTGTCCTCCCTCGGTCCATGAAATCCACCTCTATTTATAGGCGGTAGAAGAGAGAAATCTTGTCTACACTGGGTAAAAATTTCATCCCTTGATTCAGTTGAGAAGGATCTCAACCGTTGGTTCAAAGTAGGCATCCTGAGTTGTCAAATTGCAGGAAAAGGCTGACTGAGTTGGCCTCTTTAGGCCGGCACCGGCGCCAATGGGTTATCATTCAGCCTGAACGGGCCATATAGGGTTGTAGAAAAAGTGCAGAGGATCATTTACGTGTAAGATTTATCAATTTGTTTGGATGTTAGATGCATTAAATGCACCTACAAAGTAGCCTCCCTGAGTTTTCATTTCAGAGATTTAAATAAGAAGATGAACAGTACTAAAGTTTTAATTTTGGCCAAAGCTCATTTCAGTCCTCCCTCTTTAAATTTGATTTAATTGCACTCATAATTGACCCTAAAACTTCAATTTTCTTACAATTTTGCCCTTGATTTCAATCAATTAACTTGGTAAAAATTAAATTTGATCTCTTAAAATTTCAATCTTCTCAATTAAGCCCCAATTAAACTTAATTTTTCACCAATTAAGCCCCAAATAAAATTAATTTGACCCATTTAAAGTATAATTAAGTCCTTGCACTTAAATAAATCCTTCAATTGGACCCAAATTAATTCTTAAAAATAGTTAAAATATAATTTGGCCAATGATTAAATCAAATTGGCCTATTAAAAATTTAATTATGTCCTTGAACTTAATTTTTATGTAAATTCGTTCAATAATCATTCAATTTGATCCTCAATTTGCATTGTTCTTCATTTTGGGCATAATAAGGTGCCTTAAAATTTCCTCCAAAATTGTTGCTTAATTTCCCGGCCTGCTTTCTCCACGTTGTCAGTCTTTATTTTATTTTTTATTTTTATTTTGAAAGAAAGAGTGAATTTTAAGGAATAACCCAGAATTGAGTTATGACAGTCTCAAAGGTCAATATTGTGAGCAATCCTGAATAATGGTGGATTGACACTAGAGCAACAAGGGATGTTTGTTCTAATAAGAGGATATTCTTTACTTACCAAGAAGTGATATTCTCTATTACCAAGAAGTACGTGATGAATAGTTGTACATGTGGAACTTTTCAACCTCAAAAGCATAAGGTATTGGGAAAGTCCCATTGAAAATGACTTCTAAGAAGTTTATCTCTCTCAAGAATATGCTAATTGTTATTGCATGTAGAAAGAAGTTTCTCTCTCTCACTCCCCCCCCTTCTTTATAGTGGAATTGAGCATATGACATAGTCTTTCTATAAGTAATAGATCCATTTTATATAATTCAAATCCTTTTCTCATCTTTTTGCATTATTCAGGTCCACATTTCCTCAACCCCATACATAATAACAGGTCAACATCTACTTCCACACCTTACCTACTAGCAGGCTAGCATTAACCTCCATCTCAATGGCAGGCTAGCATCAGCCTCCATACCTAATGGCAGATTGGTGTCAACTTCCATCTCAATGGTAGTTGGCATTAACTTCCATATATAATGGCAAGTTGGCATCAACCTCCATCTCAATAGTAGGCTTGGATCAACCTTCGTACCTAATAGCAAGTTGGCATCAATTAACTTCCATACATAATGACAATTTGGCATTTCCCAAAACTCATCACCTCTGCATTTAAAGATCATTTCTTATAATCTTATTCCATGTCCATAATCCCTTTTTGTATTTTTTTTTTTTATCATACCACTCAACATTACAATTCATGAAGACTAAGAAAATAATTACATGTATGAAAATTTCAAACTTCAAAGGTAGGGTTTAAAGGCTCTTTACCTACTCCTCTCATAGGTCCAGCTCCTCTTGTTGGGAGTCCCACTCTTAAGCTTCTTTTGCATCAATAAGATACCATTTATTAACAAACCACTTCATTTATTGATTTTAGGAACCCATATTTTAGTTTTGTCTAAGTTTTCTTCATTGATTAAAAATCTTTAATTCCTTACACATAATCCTAGATATAATTTTATCTCTCATGCTTTACATTTGTATTCATGATTCACATTCAAAATACACTAAATTTCTCTAACATTAAGTCATATTTGCTTATATTTAATACTCATCGGAATTTCAAAGCTTCCAAGAATCCTCATCTCTTTAATTTAAAACATCCTTAAAGTTTACTTCATTTATTTACTTGTTACTTTTATACCTTAGTTCTAACCACATTTTAATTTGGTCATTCAAACCACTTTTATAAATTAATTTCAACACCATTTAAATCAAAGCTTTCAAACTAAGTCTCCTCCTCTGTTAATACAAATTTCAGCTAAGGTTTTTTACTCATTTAATTTTTTCCTCATTTACATGTTTATTACATACAAGTCATGTCAATTCCAAATCAATTAAATCAACTACATAAACATAAATCATTTATATAATCAGTCCTTCTCAATATAATCATTCAAAGTGCACTAACATTCAACTACAAGTAAACAAGTTCATTTAAATTCTCTTAAAATCCATCATCAATACTTCAAACATACTATGCACATACAATTATACAAGCATTTATTTGGTCCTTCCTAGACTATCTTCCTCTAAAGCGGCTGGCCCTAGTCCCTCAAATAACACTAAACTTTTTCTTCAATTATTCATTATTTTGTATCATTTATAACATATTTCATCATAATTATATCAAACTGCAACAATTTCACACTTTCTCCAAATTGTCTCCTAAGAATCCTAATTCAAAAACTCAAGAATTATGCATTAAATTCATTTCTTTTCATTCAAACTTGTTTAAATGAGTATAAAACTCCTTACTAGACAATAAAATGAACTTTGAATACTAACCAATCTAAGTTTTCCCCGATCCAACTATTTTCCTCTCTTGGCCTTGACTTCCTCCTCTAGTTCCTCCTTTCTTTCACTTGATTTTCCTCTTGACTCCTTTCTTAAATGGTTTGGATGGTTTGAAACACTCTTTAATTCCTTTATCTTGCTCCAATTCTTGTTTCTCTCTCTAAATTCTCTAAGTATAAAAGCTCACAAGGTTTTTCGCTCTTTTCATTTCTTTATTTTTATGTTTTGTCGTAAGTTAAAAGAAGGAGAAGAAGCTGCAAGAATTTTCCAACTCACCCAAATATTTACAAAAATACCATCAATGATTTATATGTTATCTTTTTGTTTGACTGTTGACATTTTTGTATGACCTTCTCGAACTCCAATTGTTCTAAATTTTAACCTAAGATAGGAGCATATTTTAGGAGATTCCTAGTAAAATTTCAGCTTGATCTGATTGTTGAACATTATGTTTGATAGTGTAAAATTGGTCAATGGGTGCTTTTTAACCAAATTTTAAATTTTCTTTGGCCCTCTTTACATAAACCATATTAGTTATCTCATTAAGTCCTTGGGACCATTTTCTTTTGCTTAAAACTATTTATTTTACCTTTCTATCATTTTAGTTATTTTACAAACTTATTACCGTTTTATAATAATATTATAAATTATTAATCAGGATTTCCCCAACGCTCTTTCATGCCATTCTTAACTTTTTTACTTAATTTAAATTATTTTCTATTCATTTATAAGTGTACATTTTTCCAGGGGTTTACATGATAGGTTAGGATATATGTAAATTATAATTTCATGCAAAGATTAGTAAAACTTGAGATATTACAAACTATAGTCTAAAAAACCCATAATTGTGAGATTTACATAGAATCAAAAATTTACCAAGACTTTATTTCAAATAGTTGAAAGAAATAGTGAACCTCTAGATTTAATTCAATATGATTTTCGAGATTTAGAATTTATGTAAACTAGAGGTGAAAAAAAGTGTTACATTTATTTTATAGATTGTTGCATACGGTATTGTTATAGCTATTTGTTAAGAAGCAAAGATGAGGCTCTTGAAATGTTCAAGCATTATAAGGATAGAGTTGAAAATCAACATAACAAAAAGATAAAGGTAATAAGAAGTTATAGAGGTGGAGAATATGAGGTATATTTTGGTGAATCTTGTTATTATTATGGTATTATCCACCAAACTACTAGTCTTTATTCACCTCAATAAAATAACATTACTAAACATAAATATCAAAATCTAGAATAATGATGAATTTCATATTAATAACTTTAATAGCATCTTAGCACTTGTGATGGAAGATAATTTTGACTACTAATTATATATTTATACCTCATGAGAATTAAAAAAAGAACATCATATAAGTTTTAGAAAAAAGAAAGACCATCCTACAAAGAACTCAAAGTGTAGGAGTATCTTTAAAAGTGGTAGTACTTAATCCTAAAAAAGTCAAGATAGGACCTAAAAATGAGTATCTCATAAGAATTTGAAAAAAAAAACCATATGTGATGCGAACCTCGTGATCACGTGGTCACGCAACCCACACGCAAAGACATCAATTCCCGGAAAGCCAAGTAAATCATGTTTGATAGGAGTGTGACACAAAGATAACTTGTACCTAGGCACTAGCACTATTGGAAACGGAGACCCCCACCCAACGAATATTGATTCGCGAACGAGAAGTATAAGGATGACGCCACGAAGACAGTTGTTCTTCGATAAGTCGTTTTCAGTTCTTTAGAGAACCAAGGAAGGGAGATTATCCCACCAACACACAATAAGTGCAGCAAGAAGTTTGTTGAGATTTAATGGTATTCGCGACCCCAAGATCAATCTAACCCAAGTTTGTTGAGATTTGAATGAGCTTATCACAATGGAAGATTTAATGGTAAATCAGGTTTGATAGGAGTGTGGGTTGGGTGACCACGTGATCACGAGGTTCGCATCAATATGAGTTATGGAAATGGAGAATATCTTCTTACAAATACCTCAAATTATGGGGGTGTTTTGCAAAAAAAAAAAGCAATACTTAAGTACAAAAAGGACAAAATACAATAATGAAAGAAATCCTATAGTTTTTAAGATGTGTTTCCTCATAAGGAGTCATAAGAAATTCATTTACTCAAAAATATAAATTTAACAAGCTTAAATAGTCATTAGTAATTAAAACATGAAGAAATTCAATAAAGAATAAGTAAGAGAGAAAAATGACAAAAAATTTTGATCTAGATTTTCTAACTTACTTATTATAAAATAAGCCTTAAAACTATGAGGCAATGTCTTTCTCTAAAGCTTCTTATTAGTAAAAGATAGTTAAAAAGTGAGATTAAGTCCATCATACAAAATCATACATAAAAACTAGTGGATCATCTACCTAGAAGTAAACCATTAGGTTATAAAAAAAATATTCAAAAAGAATTTGAAATTTGATGGAAACATTGAAGACTAAAAAGTAAAATTTGTTGTTAAAAAAATTCAAACAATAAGAAGGTGTGGACTATTTTGATTTATATTCACTTGTATTAATAATAACTTTCATACGATTGTTAATGATTATTATAACTATTAGCGAGCTTGGAATACATCAAAATGATACAAAAATAGCTTTTCTAAATGGTGACCTTGACGTAGAGGTCTACATGCAAAAACTAGAGGGGTTTGTTGTTAAGGAAAAAGAAAAGAAAGTTTATAAGTTTGTCAAGTTTTTATATGGTTTGAAACAAGCTCCAAAACAATGGTATAAAAAGTTTGACAAGGCTATGTTGTTAAATGCATTTAAAATTAATGAGGTTGATAAATATATGTATATAAAAAAATAGTTTGACAAGATTATGTCATTATATGTCTTTAAGTGGATGATATATTAATTTTGAGCAGCAATAAATACTTGATCAAGTCTAACAAGAAAATATTAACTAATAAGTTTAGCATGAAATACTTTGGTGTTAGATATGTCATAATAAGAATAAAAATTTATAGGATATTTGAAGGGTTGGTGTTGTCTCAATCTTATTATGTTGAGAAAATTTTCTAAACATTTTCTCGAATAATTATAGCACTAATAAAACACTAATGGATATAAGTGTATATCTGCTAAAAAAGAAAACATGGAAAGATACTTTAATTAAAATATTCTGAAATAATTATAAGCTTGACTTATGTTATGAATTGCATAAGATCAGATATCGCGTACTTGATTAGTAAACTAAGTAAATTTACAAATAATTTAGGTGCAAGTCATTGGAAAGTAATAAATAGGATGCTTAAATATTTAAGATACACCTTAGTACCCAATGAAACTTGAGGGTTCAAGTGATGTGAATTGGATATGTGACATTAAGGACTCAAAATCCATTACCAAATGTTTTCATGCTTGGTAGAGATATGTCTTTGAAATTCTCTAAGAAAACATATATCTTAATATCCATAATAGAATCAGAGTTTATACATTTTGATAAAACTATAAAGGAAGGTATTAAATGATATTCCATATTGGTCAAAGCCAATTCAAGTGATTTGTGTCCATTACAACACCTAGTTAGCAATCAGAAAGATATCAAGTAGCTTTCTAAAGAAAGGTATAATAGTAAATCTAGACACTTACATATGTGAGGTTGAAGGAAAATATGGTAGATTTGCTTACTAAAGATAATACCATTAAATATTCTCTTGAATGGAGTTATTTCCATTGATATATAAAGTCGAAGGAAAATATTATGGATTCACTTACTAAATATTCAACAAGAGAGCTTATGTATAGTTCATAGAGGAAATATTTAAAAATAAAAGAGTGTTATGATGATAACTATACTTAGTTGATTGGATATCCTAAGATCTAGGTTCAAAAAAAAAATTTAAGTCATATGACACTCTTAATAGCAGTAGGAAATAATAAATTTTATGTTTATTTCTACGATGAAAAAAGGTGTTAGTTGTAACATGATAAGGATGAGTTATGTTCTTAATGATTTTTATATATTGACTTACTAAATGGAATATAGAAGAATACTTTTAATAAAATATCACTTTTATTAGTGAGACATATGATCTTTTTTAAGAATTTTAAAAACATGAATTATCTAAGGCACGAGTTGTTTAGGGTTAAATAAATACAACTATGAAAACTAAAGAAACCTCTAGGAAAAGAGTTATGAGAGTACTATTATCTTGATATGCATAAAAAAACTAATAGTTCAAAACATTATGTTCATTAATTAACGAAGTAAATCCAATAATACTTCACTAGAGAAGGTCCAAAATCAAAAGCTACCTTTCCTGAAGTAGTGACCTACCAATTCACTCTTTTTATATACTTATGTATGTCTTGGTATATTGGTCAATCAATTTTCATTCATACAGGGTGTTATTGGAAATTTTAGCTTTTAGACATGGTTATTAGACATATTTGAGCCCTAATTAAAGTGGAATCTATCTAATATATAGAAACTAGAAAGGCTTTTGTTTGTTTATTAAAAAAAAAAAAGAAAAATATTATTTCTAAGTTATTTTTCTCTACTTCCATCTCATATGGTTATTTTATTTTTGTATAGAGAGAAAGTGTTTGTTTTTTTATGTTTGCTTAAGCTTAGTGTTGAAGTGAATCAACACTAAGTAGTACAATTATTGAATCCTGAGAGGCCATTTGCATTTATCACTTGCACCAATTGACTTACAATTTTATTTTTTTTGGATGAAGAGTACAAATCTTGTGACCATTATCCCTTCAATAGTACCATTTAATCTTCACTTCAACAAGTGTGATTTTATTCATTCATATTTTAATTCTTTAATATCCCTTTGTTAGCATGGTAGTTTATTTATTTATGTGGTTTGAATGCATGTCCATTTTATTCTTTGTATTTTGTAATTTAATGTTTGATCTAATATTTAGATTTAATTATTAATCACTTCAATTTAAATAAATTTAGTTTTACTTATCTTTGAGAAAATAAAGTAAACTTTATTTAAATTTAGATCCAAAAAAATAATTTAAATCAATTTGTAAAAGTTATACCAATAGAACCTAAATATTTATCAATATTTATGATTTTTTATGGGGAAATTGCCTAAAATCTCTCAAGATTTTGCACTGTAAAACTTTCCCTCCCACATTTTAAAAATTACACTTTATATATAAAGTCAAAACTAGCTAAAAAATTTGATGAAAAGACTAAACATCCCAAACTTGATTGTTTTTTCTTTCCCTTTTTCTTTTGTTTTTCCTTACTTTTCCTTCCTTGTCTCTTTTTATCTCCACCAATCACCACAACCATCTCTTCCCTCATCTGTACTTTCTCCTTTGTTTCATTTAATTCGACCATGCCATCACCATAGTGAACCACCAAAGCCTTTAAATTGAAAGACTCATTTCTAAATTAAAATGGGGGTGGCTAAAATCAAGTGAGGTTGAGGTTGTTTCTCTAAAATAGAATAAAAAGGATTCTGTTAGTTTGTATAGAATAAAAGCTCTGTTTTGAATAATGCTTTCTTATTTTTCATTCATGAATTACAAGATGTTTAAATAGATTACAGAATAACAAACTTTAACCAAGTATCCTATACATCATCTAATTTGAATTCAAAAATAGATTACATGCCTAACTAATAGATTTTCCAGATAAGAGATTTGTTGTAGATGTTTTAAACTTTGAATCTTCAGTTGAACTGGTCATGTTGATTTGTTCTTCCACATGCCCCCGCAATCGAAGGGGTAAAGAGTGGACCCTGAGATTATCACGTAGAAGTTTAAAACGCTGAAAAGACAAGGACTTTGTAAAAGCATCTGCATATTGATCTTTGGTAGAGATAAGCCGAACATTTAATTGACCATTGAGAACTTGATCACGGACATAATGAAAATCTATTTCAATATGTTTTGTACGTGCATGGAAGAGAGGATTACTTGTGAGATAAATGGCTCCTATGTTGTTCACACCAAAGAATGGGAGGGTGTATAGTCGAGACATGAAGATCTAAAAGCAGAGTTTTGAGCCATTGAATTTTAGCAGCTGCATTTGCTAACGCCTTATACTCCGCTTCGGTGCTGCTACGAGAAACAGTTGGTTGCTGCTTACAACTCCATGAAATTAAGTTTTTGCCAAGATAGACACAGTAAACACCAATTGATCTTCTATCATCCTGATCTGATGCCTAATCTGCACCAATTACAGTTTGAAGTTGAAGAAGATGATCAGGTTGAATTAAAAGAGCATGGGAGATAGTTTCTTTTAAATATCGCAAGATTCTTTTAACTGCCACCCAATAAAGTTCTTTCAGGTCATGCATATATTTACTAACTTTATGAATAACAAATGCAAGCTCTAGCCTGGTGAAAGAAAGATATTGAAGTCCTCCCACAATACTTCTATACAAATATGGATCATGAAAGAGGGCACCATCTGATTTGTTCAAGATTTGGGACGTGGACATAGGTGTAATAGAAGGTCTGGATTTGTCCATCTTGCTGCGAAGAAGATCAAGTATGTAGCGGTGTTGAGACAAATAAAGGCCTTCATCACTTCGAATAGCTTCTACGCTAAGAAAGAAACTAAGTTCACCCAAATTTTTGATTGGAAAGTTAGACTGCAATAGGCTTATCACATGATTAATGAAATTGAGATCAGCACCTGCTAATATAATGTCATCGACATATATGAGAAAATAAAGAAGAATAGAACCATGTTGATAAACATAAAGGGAGTTATCAACTTGACTTCCTTTAAAACCAATGGCCTGCAATTTGTCAGTTAAGAGAGAGAACCATGCCCGTGGTGCTTGACGAAGACCATATATAGATTTATGAAGTTTACACACAAGTTATGGGTATTTAGGATGAAGAAAACCGGGGGTTTGAGCCATATAAACATCCTCATTCAAAAAGCCATGTAAAAAGGCATTTTGGACATCTATTTGATGAAGATGCCAACCATGGGATATAGCAACTGATAAAACCATACGGATTGTTGTAGGTTTTACAACAGGACTGAAGGTTTCCAAAAAATCAACACCCTCTTGTTGATGAAAACCTTTAGCGACGAGGCGAGCTTTGAAACGTTCAATACCACCATCAGCTTTCCTTTTAATGCGGTACACCCACTTGGAACCAATAATATTAGCAGTAGGAGGAGAAGGAATTAAAGTCCAAGTACCATTTCGCAGTAAAGCATCGAACTCCTTGTTCATAGCATCTCTTCAATTGGGATGTTTAATGGCCTTAGAATAACATATTGGTTCAGGTTCATTGTTGGTGACAGTGGCCATAAGAGATTTTGGGAGAGGGTACCTGATATGGGATTCAAGAGGTAGTTTGGGTTGGTGGATATTATTTTTGCTGCGGGTAGTCATAGGGTGGGTATTTTAAGGTTGAGATGGAGGAACATAAACTAAAGAGGGAGGGGGTCTTTCATCTGCATGTTGATTTTGAATGGGATCGCGAACAAAGGTCGCTGTAGAAACATCAAGATCAAATTGAGGCTCTGTTGGTGTTGCCATATTCTGTGGAAGTGGTGTTGTAGTTTGAAAATTAGAACTTGTAGAAATACTGGAACGAGCATATGATAGTTGGAGATTGGAAGGAAGAATGACAGGAGTTTCATGAATGGAAGGAACAACAGTTTGTGGTGGTTCATAGGGAAAGAGAGACTCATCAAAAACAACATGACGGGAAACATATATTTTTCCAGTGGAGACAACTAAGCATTTATACCCCCGATGACCAATGCTATAGCCGATGAAGATAGACGTTTTGGATCGAAAATCCATTTTATGTTTATTATACGGACGTAAATAAGGCTAGCAAGCACATCCAAAAACTCGTAAAAAATTGAAATCTGGTTTAGAATTATTGACCATTTCATAAGGTGATTTGTGTTGTAAAATCGAAATGGGTAAACAATTAATGATATAAATAGCATTTAAGAAGGCATCTTCCCAAAAAATATTTGGTAAATAGGAGTGAGCAAGTAAGGCAAGGCCAACCTCCATAATTTGGCGATGACGCCTTTCAATGGCACCAACTTGTTGATGCATATAAGGGCATGTTACTCGATGAGTAATTCCTTGAGTATGTAAAAAATGATTTAAGCTGCGATATTCACCACCCCAGTCAGTTTGGATGGCTTTAATTTTAGTATTAAATTGACATTCGACTGTAGCTTGAAATTTTTGAAAAATTTATAATGCATCAGATTTGAGTTTTAATGGGAAAAGCCATAAAAATTTGGTCGAATCATCTCAAAAACTTATGTAATAACCTGCACCTGTAGTTGATAAGATGGGTGCTGGCCCCCAAACATCCGAATATAATAATTCTAATGGTTTTGAAACAGAGATATGTGAATTAGAAAATGGCAAAGCATGGCTTTTGGCCATTTGACAGTGAGAGCAAATAGAACTTTTATTACTGGTAATGGGAAAGGAAATAGCTTTATTAATAATCGGGAAGGAAGCATGGCCAAGGCGTCAATGCCACAAAGTGGCAGAGATTTGAATACTAGAAAGAGCTTGCGGCTGAAGACGAGCAAACGACACTGAAAAATTATAAAGGCCGTTACGAAGTGGTCCCCGATGTAGGACGTTCCCCAAGTAGTCCTTCACAAGAAAAAAAGAGGCATGAAACTCAAAGAAAATGTTATTATCTTGACAAAAATGGTGGACTGAAAGAATATTTTTTTTAATATCAGGAACTAGTAGTATTTGGTTTAAAACAAAGGATTTGGACGGGGAAGATAAAGTGGTAGTACCACTTTGAATAATTTTCAATCATGCACCATTTGCCACTTGAATATGATCGTGACCATTATAGTCCTCATTTTGAAGATGAATGTTGTTCAGATCATTTATGAGATGATGTGTGGCTCTTGTATCGGGATGCCACTCATGAGCAGCATGGGGATGTTGGGCAGAAAGAAAAGCATGAGGTGGACGTTGTTGGGATTGATCCTGGTAAAAGAGATCAAAACGATGATAGCATTTAAGTGCATGATGACCCTGTTTGAGGCATGCCTGACAAATAAGAGAGTTATATGCTCCTTGTTCACGGGTGGTTGAACGGCCACCTCGACCTTTACCACGATAGCTACTACCACAACCTCGGTTAGAGGATGGATAGATGTTACCAGGGCGAGATTGAAAAAGAGGAGGTTGTCTGGTGGCCATATTCACAGATACAACAACCTGAATGGTGTCATGATGCTGATTGATCCTTGACTTAGCAATAAGAAGCAGGGAATAAAGCTCCTCCAATGTGATAGCATCAGAACGAGAGGTAATGGTAGAGAGCAATGAGTCATACTCCTGACCAAGGCCAACAAGAACATAAGTAAGAATTTCATCAGACTTGAGAGGTTGTCCAGCAAGCACAAGTTCATGAGCCATGCATTTGATGGAAAGAAAATAATCCTTAGCAGTCATGGCTCCTTTACGTGTAATGGCAAGCTGAGTACGAAGTTGAACAGCTTTAGCACATGAAATGGAGGAGAAATTTCATTGAAAAGCAAGCCATACATCTTTTGAGGTGGTATATGATATGACCTGAGAGAGAACATCCTCAGTAAGAGAAGTATTGATGGTGGCAAGGATTAAAGAATCCTGACGAAGCCAATGGTCATATTCTGGATTGGGTATCTTAGTAATGGCACCTGTAGTGGGATGAGGGGCATCTAACTCTTGTGGAGGTATCTGAATTGTGCCATCAAGATATCCAAAGACACCTTGACCATGGAAATATGGGAGGGCCTGAGCTTTCCAAACAGGATAATTTGAATGATTTAGTTTGACACTGAGGGTAAGAGGTAAATGTGAGAGAGAGGGAACAGAGAATGGGGAAGCAGTGTTGGGAAGGGTAGCTGAAGAAAAAGAAGCCATTATATGCAAAAAAAAAAAAAGGATCAGACGTTGATCTTTTTCGGGCTGACTGATACCATATAGAATAAAAGCTCTGTTTTGAATAATACTTTCTTATCTTTCATTCATGAATTACAAGATGTTTAAATAGATTACAGAATAATAAACTTTAACTAAGAATCCTATACATCATCTGATTTGAATTTAAAAATAGATTACATGCCTAACTAATAGATTTTGCAGATAAAAGATTTGTTGTAGACGTTTTAAACTTTGAATCTTCAGTTGAACTGGTCATGTTGATTTGTTCTTCCACAGTTTGGGAGATATGGCGCATGAGTCAAATCTAGTGGATGTTGGTTCAATTGGAGTTGATGGTTGTTTGATTATAGTGGCTAATTCCAATAAAAAAAAGTATTGCTTTGGTATGATGATGTTGGCTAATGTGGTGGTGTTGGTTCGTGTGGTGGGGTTGTGGAGGTGTTGTGTTCACAATAGTAGTAAAGAGAAAGATAGGTTACTGGACAATGGATTGTGTTGCGGTGATAATTGTTAGAGAGAAGAGATGGTTGTAAGTGGTAGGGCGGCTTGTGGCGAGGCTGCTAAGAGATGGGGAAGTAGTGCATGGTTGTTGAGATTGAAGTTAGTTCAAGTGAGTTTGGTTAGTAATGGTGAAGGAAGAGAGTGAACGGAAGGTTGTTGGTGGTGTAGTTGGTCGAAGAGAGAAGAGGAGGATTGATGATCGATGATGAAGGCAGGTTGTTGGTTGAGAAAAAGATATGGTGGTCAGAAAAACAAAACAGAAACTAGTGGTAGATGGTGAAGATAGGTTATTAGTTGAGAGAGGTGTAGATCAATTATATATTTTTTTTTTTTAGCAACACTTGGACATTAAATCAATTGTAAAGGTAAATCTATAATATCTTAGAATTTTTGTTGCTTATGTTTAACAACTATATACGTAGTAATAAGTAGGGCTGAGCATTCTGGTTCGGTCTGGTTTTAAACCAAAATAAACAACCAAACCAAATTTTTTTAATTTTTTGAAGAACCGAACCGAAAACCGGTTCAAACCGATTAATTTCGGTTCGGTTCAGTTCAGTTTTTTTCCCTTCCAAACCGGTTCAAACCCAATGGTCCTCTACCAACACTGTTCATCCTCTTCCTCCTCTGGAATACAAGAACCCGCCTAAAAAAGAAAAATAAATGTTGGCCTCTATTAGAATCATCAACACAACCAAATCCAATCCACATTGTAGATCAGGTTGTCTACCACAAATCCCATTTTGTTCCAGTTTCCTTCACCCCACGATGCGTCATTAATGTTAAGAAAACTCATCACTAGATCCAACAAAGAGAAAACCCAAAAACCAGAGAGGGGAAAAACAAGAAACAACAAGAAAAGGTGAGAGAGGATCGAGGTTCCATCCACTAGATCCAACAAAGGGAAAACCCAAAAACCAGAGAGGGGAAGAACAAGAAACAACAAGAAAAGGAAAGAGAGGATCAAGGTTCCATCCACCAGATCCAACAAAAACAAACAAACACATCTCTCACAAAAAAGTCATTGTTGATTAATCTCTGCTTTCTCAAGAACTCGTGCTTTCCAGGAAGAAGCCACAGCAAGACAAGTCTCATAGATAGTAGAGGGAGGGGAGAAAAATCAACGTGGAGAGTAAAGTGAGAGATAATGAGATATGCAGAGAAGGGAGGGGAGGGGGCAGCTGATGGGTAAATGTTACTTTAGGGTTAAAAAATATTCTATTTATAGTTGTTTTTTTTTCAAGTGTTATCTGGTTGAACCGATTTAGTTCAATCGGTTTCAGACTTTAGAAATCGAAACCGAACCGAACATGAATTTTTTTGTGATTTTTCAATCGGTTAATTCGGTTTTTTTTTCGGTTCGGTTTTTTCGGTTATTTTTTTTTTCCAGTTTTCTCGGTTTATCGGTTTTTTGCTCACCCCTAGTAATAAGTTAGGTGTAATTTTTTACATACTAAAACATACACTCTCTAAAACAATGAGAGGTTTTAACTAACCTTTTTATAAGTTAATCAAAATAAACATATAACTAACCATATAATGATTGAAGTGAATCCATAAATAACAGTATTTTGAAAATGAATATGATAATAAGCGTGGTGAAATTGCAAAAACTTTAAGGACCTATGGTAAGCCGAATATATGCAAATGAAATTCAAAAGGAAGAAATCACATTTGCAAGTCAGATGAAACAAGAGCAAAGAAGGAATAAGGAGAGACAAGAGGAGGTTGGCATGGAAAAACAGGAGCTGTAAGAAAATCGGATTTGTTAGGATTGAAAATGAAGAGAAGCTTTTTATACTTGTAATAGATGGTTATGATAGCAAACCTAAACGAACGGCTGTGATCGTTTTCAATATCCACTAATGATTTCTTTTTCTTCATATGTCCTTTGTTTTCGTAGTTCTATTTTACCTTCTTCTACTTTGCATAGTGGTAAATGCATCGCCCAGACCGTTTAAAGCCCCTACTCCATAGCATAGCATTCTAAGAAGCACAAATCTTAAAACCTCTCTCCAGTCTCTGATATTCCAAGACTTGGTCCCCTCAATCAGAAGCCTCGAAATTGCAACTTCGAAATGCCCTCTTTGTTTACATGCTTGAGATGAGCAGGAGAGCAAAGCCAACAGCAAGACATGCACAAGATCTGAAATCTTATGCACTGCAAGGGATTATATATATATATATATATATATATATATATATATATATATATATATATATATATATATAAATATATATATATATATGCATGCATACAGAAAAAAAAAAAAGAACTGCAATGTTTGGAAAGAAAAACAGACTCAAAATAACACCCAATTTCTTGAAATTTTTGTTTTTCATACAATTCAGGTTAGAAATTGCTCGGCATAACCAGGTCAACGTTTCAAGAGATTCTGTCCAAGAAATTCTGAACATATTATATACATCTGTCCGACAGTGGCTGTAAAATGCCGTGACATTGAGCTGAGTTTTTCCAACGTGATTGTAGGAAAATCTTAAATTTGAAAAAAGATATGCACCATGCACATGTTCATTTTACAAATTAATAAGACATCAAGTATGGGTTACTTTGAATTATCACTGTAATTTCCAGCAGGACTGAACATATGATACAACAAAAAAATCATGGAGAAGAATTTCTATCTAAATTGAACTCAAAACTGTGCCAGTCCAAGATGAATACAGACTTGATCTGCACGGGTGAAAAAAGGCAACAACAGCACTTGAGGTCGTGGGAAGGGACTTGTTTCCTTCCTCTGCACCTGGGTTCGATCCTCTCTGTGCCTTACATGTCCACTGGGTTTGCAGGATGTTCAGTGGGCTCGGGAATTAGTTGTGGTGCACGTAAACTGGCCCGAACACCCCCGAGTTATCAAAAAAAAAAAAAAAAAAAGGCCGCAGCAGAGTGCTAGTCATATAAACTTGACATACCACTTTATGACATATATGTATGGAGCTCATGAGTTATGAGGTACTTCAACCAACACACTAATCCGTTGTTTACCACTGTCTGATCGGAAGATTTCTCCTTTAGATCCAACCTGGATGTCAAAAGCACATGATCAAGTCTAGAAAAAAAAAAAAAAAAACAAAAGGAGATCCACTAAATGCAAGTAGATGGTCAATCCAACCAACAGCTACACGTTGATGTCTAGACAATCCCATACTCAATGCTTACCTCGACTGCACTGTCGGGAGGGAACCACCGTAACAGCACTCCTAGATGCATTACAGCAGGAATTAGCTTGAAAAGCAGAGTAGTCGTCACCTGCAGGTATTTTACACGAGTTAACATCTGACAAAATGTGTGCAGCTACAGTAAATTCAACACATCTTGGGTATTTGAAATACTGACAGACAAAAAAAAAATTGATTCCTTTCAGTTCACTTTTTTGGCAACTCAATGCCACCGGAAACTTCCTTCTTAAACAATGGGTATAGAAAAGCATTGCCTACTCTAATTACAGATCTAGCTTCCAAATGACAGCCACAACTAGGCTGCACAAAGTTTGTCCATCATTTGAACTTCATCTTGTACTGTCACATTTATTTCAAGATGCATGGCAAGCGTACCAGTAACTTCTTGTCCCATGTTAATTGTTGTTTCCACATGCAAAAAAAAATGTCTTCTAACAAAGATCAGTAAATAAAAAGCCACAAGTATGTAGCACTTATCCACATTATATCAAATCAGTGTCCCTTGTCCACATCAATCTCCAGAGTAAAAATAAGCATCAAACACAATTGTAGTCTGAATTGCACTTTTCACTTCATGCAGTGGGGATTTAAAACTGAAAAGCGGTGGATGCAAAATTCACCATCCTATTAGAAGAAAAGAATAATCTAAACGTGCAGTTAAATTGCAGGAACAACTTAAACAAGAAAAAAAATTATGTTTTCTGAGACCAACAGTTTAAATGCACTAGGGCAAATCAAACCCCAGGCTAAAACAAATGAAAAACACATCTGTAAAGCCCACAAACTGAAGTAAAATAAATTGCTATACCAAGCTAAGGGCTGTTGTCCCAAGAAGCAGCAGGTAAAGTTTTCCCTGAGAATGATCAAATTATTAGCTTGTTAGCTCAGCACTAGCTTGTAATCTCCAGAGATTCTCTCAGCATGACTCGAGGCCAATTCCAGTAAATATTACCATGGACCACTACCATTAATAAATAATATAAAAGTTGACATGGTTCATACAAAATTCTCTTAGCCAGGAGTTCTCTATTTAAAAAAATTTCCAGATAAACTGTAATAGTACCAGTTACCTCAACTAAATGAAGATTAGAAGCACGGCTAAGAAGAACAAAAGCAAATTCTCCTATTTGAGCCAAAGACATTCCAACCTACACATTTATATGATATAATTAGGTTTCCTCAATCAACAACCGGTATTCTTGAAAACAATAGAACCAGTAAGCCATCACAAAATCTTACAAGAAGTGATGTCTTGTTGTTGTAACCAAATCCCTTCACAACAGCAGTGATTATGGCTGTTTTTATGATGATGACCAATATAACAGATGCCAGTAATATATCAACATGGCTCCAGAGAAAATGAACATGGATCAGCATTCCAATGCTGGCAAGGAAAAGAGCAGCAAAGAAATTCCGAATAGGTTCAATCTGCACAAGGAACAAGCTTCATGTGTGGAGTAACTGAGATAGCACTCTGGTACTGGTAACAAATATCAAATGTCAAAAGCTTCAACGAAATAAAAATTAAAATATTGTTGCAAGGATGAACTGCGACTACATTGCATGATAGCATTGTGGTTTCACACATCCACCATAGCATTTACTTATTCCAAAATACATCCCTGAAGAGCACCTCAAATACACAGTCTAGTATCATTTTCCAGAAACAAACAAAATTGTCTACACCTATGAGACAAGGATTACCTCTATTCATTACTGAAAACAACAACAACAATAACAAGAAGTCCAAATTCAGTTGAGTCAACCAGTCAGATTAGAGTACCATTTCATTGCTGGATTCTAGAGCCACCATGGAAAGCCTAACTAATTTCAAGAATCTCCTGATGGTAAAAAATATTTACATTACTAAATAAAGGAGAAGGAACCACTTCTGTGTTTCATGGTTGCAGCATCACCTCAGCTGCTGCATTTATTACAGTATACAAATACATACACCTTCACAACTTCCATTAACAAAATAGCACACTAACTTTAACTTGCTTGTTCTAGTGTATACACTTACTTGTTCTAGTGTATGCTGAGCAAGATCAGTTGTTGATATCATCACCCCAGCAGCAAATGAACCCAGTTCTAGGCTTAGACCAAGCTTATCACTACTCTGAAATATTATATATAAAAAAAAAGAGGAGATCATAGTGTCATTTTACCTGCAATGCAAAGAAATTGACAGAGATAGGCAGCTTAAATTATCTTATGAAACCCTTTAAGATGCAAAGTGAAGCAGAGAACGTAATGTCAATAGAAAGGCTGAAGTCAAGCATACAGCTGTAAATGCTTAAATAGGAATATAAATGCTTAAATAGAAAATTTACCTTACTATATTTAGCTTCCTAGATTTCCTTTTTGTAATTACTATGTACAGCACAACAGCACTACTTTTCCTATATATAATGAAAGCCTAGTCGAAAGGTAGAGGCAATTCAAACAAATCTTATGGTATCAGAGCCTCTCTCATAGAATTCCTAAAATCTTAAGTTTTTTTTTTTTTCTCAGTCAGCCTCATGGAAAAGTCAGATAATGTTTGTGTCAGATTTATTGGCAAAAATTATACTACTTGAGCACTTCAGATGGAGATCTTTCTCAGGGGAAAGGAGTTATGGGGCCATATAGATGACAGCAACAAAGGAGACTTGGCTATTGAGGGATCTATTGTTGCTAAGGCAGCATGGGCAGCCAAAGATGCACAAATCATGTCATGGATTCTCAGTTCTATGGAGCCACATCTAATCTTGTCTTTGCATCCTCATAGATCAGCAAAGGCCATGTGGGATCACCTTACACAAGTCTATAACCAAGATAACAATGCTAGGCGGTTTCAGCTTGAGTTGGCTATTGCCAACTATACCCAAGGAGATCTCTCTATTCAAGATTACTATTCTGGATTTTTGACTCTGTGGAATGACTATTCTGATCTTGTTACAGCTAAGATCTCTGCCGAAGGAGTGTTGGCAGTGCAGCAAGTCCATAAGATCAGCCAACGCGACCAATTTCTGATGAAATTGCGATCTTAATATGAACCAGTACGTGCCTCTCTTGTCAATCGTGATCCTGTTCCATCCTTGGATACTTGTTTTGGAGAACTCTTACGTGAAGAACAGCGTCTCCATACTCGGACCATTATAGAGCAGACACGAGTTGCCCCAGTTGCTTACAAAAAAGGGAAAGACCATGATATGAGCAAGACACAATGCTATAGTTGTAAGAAGTATGGTCATATTGCACCTCATTGTCCAAATAAGTTTTGCAACTACTGCAAACAGCCAGGACATATTATTAAGGAATGTTCTATTCGTCCTCCTCGCCTCAACAAAGCTTATCACACTGTTGTTATCAATGCTGGTCCTTCTGCTCCACAGCCTCTTGTTGGCTCACCTATCTCACAGCCTCCAACACATTTATTAACCAGAGAGATGGTGCAAGAAATGATTGTGAGTGCTTTCTCCACACTTGGTCTTCAAGGTACTGGTTCTTCAACTCTTCCTTGGATCTTAGATTCAGGTGCTTCCAATCACATGACAAACTCCTTTGGTGGCTTAAGTAATATCCGCAAATAATGTGGATCCTCACATATTCAAACAGCTAATGGCAATGCTCTTCCCATTGTAGCTGTTGGTGATATACCTCCTTTAAAGGATATTTTTGTCTCACCTAAGCTTGCTGTAAATCTAGCTTCTGTAGGTCAGTTTGTGAACAATAACTGTGATGTATACTTTTCTAAACATGGCTGTATTGTACAGGACCAGATGTCGGGACAGCTGGTAGCGAAGGGGCCTAAGCACGGACGTCTATTCTTCATCCAATTTCATGTTCCACGCACCTTGGTTCCTTCCTCTGTTTTATCTCTCTTTTGTACTGCACCTAAAGTGTCTAATGAAGTTTGGCATAAACGTCTTGGTCATCCAAATCCTAGAATTCTCTCCCATCTGTTGAAATCTGGATTAATAAACAATACAATGCATTCCTCTTCCAGTATGTTCCTTGATTGTGTCACATGTAAACTTGGCAAAAGTAAAGTATTACCTTTTCCCTCTGAAGGCAGCAGAGCAACAAATCTGTTTGAGATAGTTCATAGTGATGTCTGGGGAATTAGTCCTATCCTTTCTCATGCAGGATACAAATATTTTGTAACCTTTATAGATGACTACAGCCGTTATACATGGGTTTATTTATTGCGGAACAAATCAGAATTTTTCTCTATGTTCAAACTGTTCCTTGTACTGGTTAACACTCAATTTTCTACCACTGTTATAACTTTTAGATCAGATTCAGAAGGGGAGTACATGTCTAATGATTTCCAATCTTTCTTGCAATCTAACGGTATCATTTCTCAACGCTCATGTTCCTATACTCCTCAACAAAATGGAGTAGCGGAACGCAAGAATCGCCATCTTTTGGATGTGGTCCATACTTTGCTCATTGAAAATTCTGTTCCTCCTAAGTTTTGGGTGGAAGCACTCATTACAGCAACTTATCTAATCAATAGACTTCCTTCACAAGTCTTGGGTCTAGAGTCTCCATATTTTCGGCTTCATCATTGCCATCCTATATACACCAATCTTCACACCTTTGGGTGTGTATGCTTCATGCATCTTCCTCCACCTCATAGAAATAAACTTTCTGCTCAATCAATTAGGTGTGCCTTTCTTGGATATAGCATTACTCAAAAGGGTTATTTATGTTTTGATCCACACACTAATCGAGTTCATGTTTCCAGAAATGTTATTTTCTTTGAAAATCAATGTTTCTTTCCTTTGCCTTCATCCTCGGCCACTTCTCTTACCTCTTTACCCTCTTTTGATGACTCTTCTCATCTGCAAAGTGCTCAAGTTGACAAGTTCAAGCCACATATGGTATACAAGAGAAGACTTCCAGTGCTGCCCCCTTCAGCTTCTGTCCTGTCATCTGCTCCTCCTTTGCACCCTTCTATGGCTTCTGAGGTAACTGTTTTGGCTCCTTTACGCCGCTCCTCTAGAGTATCTGTACCACCTGCTAAGTATGGATTTAACTCCTCTGTGGCACATAATTCTACTGCTGCTCTCTCTACCACTTTATCCTCTATTGCTATTCCTACTGGTTATTCACAGGCAGCTAAAGAACCATGCTGGCAGCAGGCTATGCAGGAAGAATTACATGCTCTCGAAGCTAATCAGACTTACGACATTGTTGATTGTCCTTCTGGTGTGACTCTTCTTGGGTGTCGATGGGTCTATTCTGTTAAAATCAAGGCTGATGGCAGCTTGGACAGATATAAAGCACGATTGGTGGCTCTTGGAAACCATCAAAAATATGGAGTACATTATAAGGAGATTTTTGCACCCGTAGCCAAAATGGGTACTATTCGAACAATTCTGGCCATCGCAGCATCTAAACATTGGTGTTTACACCAATTGGATGTGAAGAATGCCTTTCTTCATGGTGATCTCACTGAAGATATATATATGCGACCACCAGCCGGCTTATTTTCCACTCCTACCTCTGCTGTGTGTAAGTTACGCCGCTCCTTGCATGGTCTCAAACAAGCTCCTCGTGCTTGGTATGAGAGATTTACTTCTATCCTTCTTCAATTTGATTTCCTCAAAAGAAAATATGAAGCATCTTTGTTTCTACGTAAGACTGCACATGGAGTTGTGTTTCTATTGGTGTATGTTGATGATATAGTCATCACCAGTACTGATTTAGCTCTGATCGATCAACTAAAGCAGCATTTGCAAAAATCCTTCCACATGAAGGATCTAGATCCTCTAACATATTTTCTTGGTCTAGAGATTCATGCTGGTTCACATGGCATTTTTTTATCCAAACAAAAGTATGCCATGGACTTGGTGACAGCTGTTGGTCTCCAGAATTCGCCACCCCTTGATACTCCGATGGAAATTAATCTCAAGCTACGCAAAGATGAGGGTGATTTATTATCAAACCTGGCAGCATATCGTACACTCGTGGGCAGCTTGATCTATCTTACAAACACTAGACCTGATATTTCTTATGCAGTACAACAAGTTAGTCAGTTCATGGCTTCTCCGAGGCACCTCCATATGGCTGCTGTTAAAAGAATAATTCGTTATGTTCATGGCACAATTCGAAGAGGACTTTGCTATCCTGCTGGTACTTCTCTTGATCTTATTGCTTATAGTGATGCTGATTATGTCGGGTGTTCTGACACTCGGCGTTCAACTACTGGTTGGTGTATGTTCCTTGGCCCTGCACTTATTTCTTGGAAGAGCAAGAAACAAGACCGTGTTTCCAAGTCTTCTACTGAGTCTGAATACAGGGCTATGTCCCAAGCTTGTTCCGAAATCATCTGGCTCCACAGGCTCCTTACTGAGCTTGGTTTTCAGCAGTGCACTCCTACTCCTCTTTTTGCCGATAATACAAGTGTTATACACATTACCGCCAATCCTATCTTCCATGAGCGCACGAAGCATATTGAGGTGGACTGCCACTTCATTCGTGACGCCTTTGCAGCTCAAACTATATCACTTCCACGTGTCCAGCAATCTTCAGGTGGCTGATGTTTTTACCAAGACTCTCACACGACAACGTCATCATTTTCTTACGACCAAATTGATGCTTATGGATAAGCCCGCATCAATTTGAAGGGGGATGTTGTGGAGAATTCTTGAATTCTTACTTCTCAATCTTATTTCAGAATATATTCCTGATTATATACAACATCTACAAATCTATATTAGGAAGGCTATTAACTACACATAAATAGGTGTTATTATTTGAAC
>Ga0325402_1000268_pt1 | contig 32498 bp, 18 predicted proteins | sample PopdelMetagenome_22_FD_207212 | JGI IMG/M metagenome (GOLD analysis project Ga0325402, IMG submission 207212) | Populus deltoides microbial communities from Bellville, Georgia, United States - Xylem-PdKOR-R3 | ecosystem: Host-associated > Plants > Phyllosphere > Stem > Wood/Secondary xylem... | reverse complement strand
CTCCTCTACATAGTGGTATGGTCAAAACACAATTTTGACAAATTTCATTTTTGAGCAAAATCAAACACCCTTTTAAACCATGTGCTCTGATACCAATTGTTGGGGATTCCGGCTCCCCATACACGGACCGGTGGTGTTCTAATAGTTGCTCATTAGAGGCTTAAGCACACTGACACAATATTTTACGTGGTTCAGCAAATTGCCTACATCTACGGGAGAGGTCCATTTTATTAGAGATACAGAAAGGATACAATAAATACATGGAGGAGGAGGATCACTTCACTCTACTCTATTCCCAGCTCTATTTGGTGTTCTTACAACTGCTGCAATGGCAGCAAGGCTGCTACTATTGCAGCTCTCTCTTTTCTCTCTATTCTCACGTTCACTCTCACACACTCTCACAACCATCTCATTTTGCTCTCAACAAGACATGCCTCTTTATAGGCAAATATGGTCAACATGGAGGGGCCAATATAGCCTTAAAGCATGCCACCAATTGTGGCATGAATGGAGCTACCACTAACTTGGTGGTGGGGTATTGCCACTAAATGGCAATATCCTAACACATTTAACTAAAACCTAAAAGCAAAAACATTATATATTTTCTATAAAATTTATTTGCCTTTTCTTATTAAAGATGCAATATCTTTTTTCTTTCTTTTCAATTCGTGGATTGATTTAATTAATCAGGATATGTACATAAACAAATGTTCATGAGTTAAGAGAGAAAGGAGGGACACCAAATCATATCATAAATCATGAGAGATAGTTTATACATCTAAATTCTAACCCTATTGAAAAATTATAGAGCTTGATCAATAATATCAACAACCACTGCTGGAATTGTAGTAAGCGGAAATAATTAATATTCATAGGATCCTTGATCTGAGGATAAGTTCATCTTCCTTTCATCTTAATTTGATCTTTATGTGAAATATGAAAGGAGTCAAGTCCAGTATTCCTATATATCATCCAAAATCTTGATACACTGATAAGGTCGAGTAACGCAGTCTCACAACACAACGACACCTAATCCTTAAAAGTGTTTTTTTTATTTACTTTATATATATATATACACACAAACACACACTACAACATTTAACAGTTTTACCAATAAAAATTTTTCATTGGCATGAGATTATCATTCCATCAGTGAAGATTTTACCGACTATTCACCGACGGAATACATCCGTCGGTATAACATTCATTGGTAATTCCATCATCTGTCGCTAATTTTGTCGGTAAAAAAAATAATTTAAAACCAATGGTTTTACAAAAGAAAAATGCGCGCCAAAAAAAATTCCCCACTAGAAATATGCTAACGGAATTATTTCGTTGGTATATTTCCATCGGTGATAATGGCATATGTAGTAATTTTTTTCCAACTCTTTGAAATATACCGATGGATTGATTCCGTTTGTATTCCCTTTGGTAGATCACCGACGGAAGTATTTTGTCGGTATTGTGTCATATGCAGTAAATATTTTCTAACTCTCTGGAAAATACCGACAGAATAATTATGTCTGTAAGTTTGTCCGTGATAATTAAAAATTATTTTTAGAAATAAAATTGTATAGAATAATTAATATAAAATTGTATAGAATAGTAAAAAAGAAAATAATTAAACAAATAAAATTGTATAAAATTGAAATATGTAAAAATAAAATTGAATAATATAAAATCCAAATATTCACTACAATTTTATTTGTATAAATAAAAATTAAACTAGAACAATGGTGGCACTAGAGGAGGAGGAAGCTGGATGTTCTCGGGATCATACGACCAAAAAGGGGGCGCACACGTACCACCCATCTGTGATCTTATGTCCATGATCATTTAGCGGAGTTGTTCATAATTTGCCGAGTTTGCTCATATTTTTCGATGAGATGAGTCTTATGTTGTTGCAAGGCCATGAACTCTTGAGACTGGCTGCTCAATACCGATTGAGAGCTCCCAATAGTTGAGACACTACGGGTCGCCCGCAAGTTCTCAGTCGTAGTGTTGGAGAGTCTGTACACCCGATTTCTATCGGGTCCACCAGACGATCTTGCCTCCATCCATAAATCCAGATTGAAATCCGAATGGGTCGAAGGATCGTCCCTATATCTCTCCCTCAATTGGCTATTATATGTCTCCTGAAAATTAAAAAAAAAATCATCAAATTCAATTCAAGAAAATAATAACTTACGAAAGAAAATGGTTGAACGAACATACCATGAAGTGTTAAGTGCGGTTGTTGACAAACTGTTGCACCCCTTTCTGGCGGTATTCACTCCGCACGTGCGTCTCCATAAAAAGCTCTATTGGGCTTGGCTCAGGTCCATGAGTCGTAGCCTATAAGAAAAAAATGTCGCAAATTAAATATATTTATAAATAACAACAAAAAAATTTAAAGATAGATGTCATTAAAATTAATCTTATCATCTGCTTCGCATGTGCAATGAATGGAACAGAGCCGTTGGTGTGCGTGGTAACCGAATCGTGAATTTATCGGTTCTGGTTCTCGCCACCAGACTGTGAACGTCATGTGAACCGTTCGGACATCACATGCTAAATATATTGCGCCCATATATCCTCCGGGATGTATGGCGGCTTGAAATCCCTCCAAACTGCCACATCATTCCAGCATGGTAGAACGTTATCTCTGGCATGTTTTTTAGCTATTTTTTGCGCTTCATACCAAAAGTCACGCAACCTACATGATACAAATGTATTTTATATGAGTTAATGACAAATTAGATTTTACTAAATAATTTTTTTTAAAAAAAATATCTTATTGTTTTCTATGTTGCCTAATTGTAGCGTAATTCTCCCAGACCCTCCTCGCAACATTGTCATTTGCATTATCCCATTCGAATTTGTTCCATGTATAAAAAATTTATAAAAAATAAATCAATAATTCCAATATAACATAAAAAATAAATAAATAATTTCAATATAACACTAACCTCAAATGTTCTAAACCATGTATCGATATAAGGTTTTCATTCAGGATGTCTGTAAACCTGACTTCATTGAAACAATATAATCTCCATCGATGATTTAAATGCTGATGTTATTACCCAGGTGGCCTCAATGTTTATGAACCTGAAAATCGATAAAATTAATGAAATATTAATTAGTTATTCACAAATTGTTAAACACAAATCAAGACAAACTTATATTGAAAGGTCATCCTTCAAATGTGCTTTATACTTGCGGGAGAATTGACCCCGCTGTGACAGGACACCACCTCTACATTGTGGAACCATGTTGGAAGAAGCAGCATCGTGAGTTGCTGCAGGTGTCTTTTCTTGATTGGCACTTAATGACACATCATCATCACTGCCTCATTGAACTAGCTGTGATCATGTGCCTACAATGAGCAGTTAATTTTGTTCTATGCATCTACACAATTTTGATAAATAATTACATAATCAAATTCTATTTAAAAAATAAATCGGCAATACCTCCTCTATACTAGAGACTATCCAAAATGTTTAAACCTGCAAATATTGACAAGATATATGTTTCAAACCAGTTGATTTTATTTTATTTCTACCAGAAATTTTAGATTATTCAATTTCATCTCATTTTCAACGTGATAATATAATGTTTCTAATCATAAAATAAAAAAGAAATGAAATCCTATTTAACAACTATACAAATTAACAATAAAATAGAGGGAAAAAAAGAAATTTATTCCTATATATTTAACTAACATCTATATAAATTTAACAATAACAATTAAAACTCAACAAAAAATCAAACATTAAATCAATATATACAATAAAATTGAGATAAAACAATCAAATTTAATTATATATATTCAATTAACATTTATACTATAAATTTAACAATAACAATTAAAATTCAACAAAACAATCAATCATTATTGCAATAAACAATAAAATAGCCAACAAATTAATTGTTTCTAAACCGTGTTAGATGAGTGACGTTGAAGCACCTTGGTTTCCCATATTTATCAAGGATTTTTAGCTAATTCAGTCTAACTTGTGGAATAGATTGAATCAATGTAGGTCGTAAATTCGTGGATGTCAAGCAGTCAAGGCTAAGCCTCTCCGTATGTAGGTGAACCGAAAAGTCTACTTCAAATTGTTAGAAACTGGACAGAAGGATTCTATCGAGAGGTACATCTATGATCCAACATTCTGGTCTGACATAGTTTCATGGAAAAGTAAAACCTAGCTTGTTTTGAAATTACATAGTTGCATGGAAAAGCAAAACCTAGCTTGTTTTGAAATTACACAGCAGGAGCTGGAATGAGTTAATTACCGCTTGATGTTTTTTAACATAGCCAGCCCAACAAACGTTTTAAGTTCGTTGGTCTTACTTTTTCCTACCAACAGCATCAATTGCTCCTCCTTGTCAGGCTAATGTTGTTAACTTCATGGTACTTCTGTCGCATTTCGATTCCGAGTACAGCGTAGTTAAACTGGCTTAACTTCCAGGATCAATCCTCAGTGTCTTACCTTACATCACCATGCTAATGGAGTATTTGACAATCCATTTTAGAATATAACAACTACAATACATCTATATGTTACTTAATAAGAATTATACATGTACCACTGATTGATGTGATCATGTATTGGTGGACGTTGGACACTGAGTTCTTACAAATAAAGAAATTACTTGAAGTCAATCTCTCTCGGATCATTGTCAAAAATTAGATCATCGATATTGAACAAATAAGGGTCATCTAGTAAAGGATTAAAGCTGAAATATTAGAAGTTAAGGTATTAAATAAAAATTCCCTCATCTCTCAAATATGACGTCGCATCGTATAATAAACGAGTATTAGATCATTGGAGGGTCTATATCCAATGAAACTAGAGGTGGAATTTGGACAGTTGCTGAGAAACTTGAAGGAAACTCAACCTTGAAAAGGTTGCCAGAAGAAAGATTTAAAACAAGAATTGCCTCCTTGTCTTTTTTGAAGATTGTTGATGTTGATTATTAGAAACTAACTTATGTCCACACTTTTTGGATGAATAAAAGTCACAGTTGGAATTTGGAAAAAAAAAAGGGTCCCTTCTCAAGCTACTACATTTACTCCGACAATGTACAGTACTCCATTTAGCTAAAACCAAAAGGCACAAGCGTTATATATTTTCTACAAAATTTATTTGCCTTTAATGAAAGATGCAAGAGTTTTGCATTGTCTTTTTTTTTTTTCTTTTCAATTCGTGGATTTATTTAATTAATCAGGATATGTACATAAATAATATTCATGAGTTAAAAAAAAAAGAGGTAAATCTATATATAGGCTTCAATTGTTAATACATCTAAATTCTAATGCTATTGACAAATTATATTGCTTGATCAATAACTTCAACCACTTCTGAAATCGGAGTTAGAGAAATAATTAATATTCATAGGAACCTTGATCTCAGGCTAAGTTCTTCATTTTCTTTTTATCTTTGATCCTTTTGCTGTGGGATTTATGGCATTTCAATCTCAGCTTGTGAGGAATCCTCATGATTCTCCAAATTGTCAGAATTACTCACACGTTCCCACCTCGGTGAGACCCATACATCCGTATCTAGTGCTTGAGCAAAAGTTGAAGCTCTTCTAGGAATACGATTTTTGTCTCCATTGTAAAAGTATTTTGAAATTCCACTTCCCTTGCTTGAACCACTCTTACCACTTGGAGTGACATTGCCTTCAATATTTGCTGCTTGATGATTTCGTGAATTCCTTACCAAGGGAATGAGAACTAGTAGAAAACAGATAGTAGATATCGTAGCAGATACAATGTAGATACCCTTGAAGCTGCGTAGATTCAAGCTTTCGACGTTATTATGAGTCACAGTAGTTGAACACTCAGGTGAGGGGGCAAACCACCGTTCTTCCAATGCTGTTAGTATTCCTTTCTCTGAGAGGCGCAGAATGACTCTAGAAAAATCAGAAGCAATAGGAGAGCCTTTTTGGAATGCCTGCACGCCAGAAAAAAGTCATAATACTCAGTACTAAACTATGTTCAAAGAAATGTCCTCGCCATGTTACAAGTCTTTAAGAAACTCCTGGCATCAGAACGTAAAGAAATAGAAGTGCAGTGCAAATGGAGTACTTACAAAGCCGAGCCCTCCAAATCTGAATGTGCCTTCTGTGCTAGTGTATCTTTCACAGTACTTATTGAGGAAAACTTTCTCGTATGGGAGTTCGAGAAAGGCAGCAGCAATGTTGTTTCTTTCAAATTCGGTAGGATAATCATTTTCGTGGTCAATGTTCTTGATTTTTTCTTTTTCAAATCCAAGTACTTTCTCAAGGTAATTCTGGACGAAAGAATCGTTATCACAACCTACAGTTAAATGGTTAATTTTATAATTCTCATACTCCGAAAATTTTGGTTCCATTCTTTGGACGGTGAGCATTGAAGTCAAATTAGCAGTGTAGCTTTCGGTTAAGATAAATACAACACAGAGCCACGCTACCACCACTATTCGAGTAAAGTTGCTATAAAGTTTCTCCGCTGCAAAATGTAACAATGAGCTTCAGTTTAAGGTACCAGTAAAGAATGTGCCATAAAAATGATCTTGGATGGTCCCAATATAACTTGTGAAACTCAATACTTACCGTGAATAAAGAAAAGAGAAGAACTTAAGAACCAAAGCGCGTTCTCAATCTGAAACTTCCACGGGCCTCTAAAGTCTGGATTACTTTGGTGCTCCAGGAACCAAACTATAAGCATTGTGTAGATGAATATAGCACCACTCACTATCCACATCTCCAAGTTGAAAGGCTTCGTGAAAATCCATGTTGAATCTTCGTTCTCGAGTGGAACTATCATTGACAATCCTGACTCTGCATAAGGTTGAGTAAACTCTACGTATTTTGTTCTTTCGGCTAGTATGGTTATATCACCAATGGCAGCATCATAAGTCTTGCATTAACAAGTGGCACAAAAGAAAAACAAACACTTATCAGTAAAAAAAAAAAAAACTGCTGAGAAAACCACTGATACAAGGAGGCAGGAGCAAAAGAAAGGCAAAATCCTACGACTCCTAAGACGTGCTTCAATGGACTAGTCAAATTTGGACTACTTAACCATGAGAAATGTCTGCAACTATTTCATAGAAATGTATGGTGGAGAAATTTCAGTTTCTTATCAGATACAATGCTATATGGATTTATTCTTGTTTTTGAGTTGCAGCAAATTTTGAATTTGTTCAGTTGATAGATGAGATAACACCGAAAGGGTACCTTCCACATGCATTCATACTAAGACTTGGAGAAGAGCTTGTTTTGGTTGATGAACAGCGGGGTTTTTTTTGCACAAAATTGTGCACTCGATTTTTTCCACATTTACATGCTGGCACATTGATTAGGTCATTAATGGAACGAGTTTTAAATAGGTATTGTCAGAATAAAGAGCTTTTTTTTCTTCCTTTTGACAGAAAGCATCAAGATCACAATTTAAAGTTTGAAACAAAATGTAAGTTAAGAGTCGTTACCTTGTTGTAGACACCTTCAATCATATCATCATACAACCCGTCATGCTCGAAAAATTCATGGGGCAGCGGGTAATTCAATCGTTCTACAACTTCATTAAAGACGTCGATGCAAAAGCCTTCAGGCAGTGCCTCGCCAGTTTGAAATGTCACAAACTTGTCAAATGAGGTTCTTTTGGGGACTACTATTCTCAATGGCTTTGCATTAGTAGGCATTGCCCATCCTTTCGGGTTTCGACCGTTGAGGTCCCCAGGCCATATAACTGGACCTGCCAAACATCCTGTGTTATTACAAACGTTACTATTGCTGCACCTTTCTTTGCCTTCTTCCGGATGGAGGGTCTTCGAGAAACCGAAATTCGGCAACCAAAAATCCAATTCCTTGTATTTCTTTCCAACCACATTTACAATTCTTAATATAGGAGCTTGTGACAGCATCCCATCGTTGAAATGAATTTCTCCAGTCAAACCAGTGAAATCACTTCCCAATACGCTGTTTAGCAACATTTTTGGACTACTAGAATCGCTACCTAATTTTTCTATGGCCTGTGTAACCATACCAATGCTATCATAGGCTCTTAAAGCTTGAATTCCAGGCAGAAAATTATCTTCATCTAGATACTCTGCTCGAAAAATCTTCCGGAACTGTGCTTCGAATCTTTGGTAAGAACTGCTGGAAGAATAGTAGGTCTGGATTCCTAAAGTGCCTCCCATAGAGGAAATAACAGAATTGTTCATAGAATCCAAGAAACTAGTAACGCTGTTAGAAACTATCCAGGCTGTATCTCTGCCTACAAGTCCCATATTCTTTGCTTTTCTAAATAGACAAGTGAGCATAGGCAAAGATGACTGAAGAACAATAAAAACCCGTGATTCGGAATCTTTTTGTAGCTTTATAAGCTCGTGTTGGACAACGTGTTCTGGATCCGTTGACAATGAAAATGGTGGAAGAACCAAGCGGTACTCAATCTCCGAACCAACCTCTTGCAAAGCCTCAGATAAAAGAGCTAAATTTCCAGATTCACCTCCGTAAACATTATCTTCATAAATCACTACTACCTTTCGCCAATTATGACAACGGACAAGGGCTGCAATGCATCTCATTTGTTCTGACCCATCACTAGCCATTCTTATTAGAAAAGGCCAACGAAGTGCAGTTAATGGCGGGGTTATGGCCGGTGTTGCGAATGAAAGAATTGGAATTTGATACTGGTTTCCAATATTAGCAACCAGGGCTGCTTCCTCCCAATTGTCCATGCCAATAATCACTTTAACTTTCTTCTCTTTGATGAGCTCTTCAGCTACAAGAAAGTTAACCATTAACTATTGCTTCAAATTTTGTTAATGTTAAACTAGAAACACAAATCATTAAGAGATCGATTGCTAATTACCTGCATAAGCGACTTGAAGAGGGTCTTCTCCAGGATGCCTGAAGTGAAGAGAGAGCGCGTGGTTTGTTGAGATCTCGTTGAAGTCTTGGACTGCCATCTCCAAAGCTGTTTTCTCTTCTTTCCCAATACGGGAATTAACATCAATGACAGCACCGATATTAGTAACCTTGTTGGTCCTGATCTCAGCTTCAACTCCATTGGAGAAGATGAGAAGGATAGAGATGAGGACAGGTAAAAGAAAGCAAGGTTTTTGAACCTTATTAACGGTAATAAGACCGGAAGTTACCTGGGAATTTTTTCTGGTGAACATATTAGTCCTTTTCATTCCGTAGTGCAAGGTCGATTAATTGTTATGATGAAAGGCTCACATTCGTTATAATATATGGACAGTCTTGTATCTATATATAGATATTCGGCAAGATTAATTATCTGTAGAAGGGGAAAAGACCAGGGTGAGCCTGAAGTTGCTAAGAAAAATTGGTAGAGTTGAAGAATCTCTAGCTGACCTGTTCTGCCTGGACTCAATCAAACTAGTTGCCCTACGAACCGAGGCAATCAAGATCAATGATAGCATCGGAGGGGATTCAACTTTGACTTTAATACCCGCACAAAGAATAATATGCAGGTCAAATATTAGGATAACGGTATTTGTAGATTCAAAGTATCGGTAAATTATATATTAGAAATTGATAAATCACACACAAAAAAATCTATAGTATCAAGAGTTTATTTTTATTTTTCATTGTATTGATCATTTAAAAAAAAAAATTGAAAAATCTGACAGAGACATTTTTCACTCAAAGCATATATATATATATATATATATTCACATGAATCTTTTAATTTTTTTAATGGATAAATCCCACCATCTTGCTCATCAATTTGTTCACTATACTTATCTAAGCTTTAGGCACGACGGTAAATAAATCCATATTTTTGTTTTTGTATATTTATAATATCAGTCGAATAGGCAAAACAATTTACTCGATTGTCTATTACAAAATTAACACGTATACTTGATCCACGTATGTAGTTAAAAAAAAATTAATTAAAACATTGATGTCACTTAAAAAAAATATGTGAAATATTTTAAATAAATATGTGTATATATCACAATTTCTTAGCTTTATTGTAAATCTTTTCAATAGCAATTTCATTGTTTAAATAAATTATAAATACATCACCATTTCATACTAAAAAAAAAAAAGATAATTTATGGTTTCAAAAAATAATCAACAATACTAGTAGCAGGGTATAAATCTTCCAAGAACAACTACTAGGCGTCAATGATGGAAGATCCAAAATCATTGTTTAGTATCAATTAATTTTCTCCATTCAACTAGAAATAACGACCAAATCTTTATTCAAACAGAGAAAAACCTTAACAAGCGATCGAGGGGAGTAAATAGTCGACATGTGATCACATAAATTAAGATCCTAGTTCTTGATCTATATATATATATATATATATAAATGAAAATATAAAAATGATGAATAAAAAGGAAAAAAACGAAGAGGCTGCTACTGCCAATAACGACTGCCATAGAAAATAATTTTTTTTTAGTAGATCCAATAACTTGTCCTTGTTTTACAAAAAAAAAAAAAAAACCTTATACTCTAAAAACAGTGGATGCAACTATTTTTTTTTACCGGGTATCTTTACATTTTTTTTAAAAATAAAGCTAGTCTCATTCAAGATTTATGATTGCCTCTCTTAATAAATATGCTTTTTGAAAATAAAATTATTAAATCTATTTATAATACTTCTATATCGTCTCAAACTATATTATAAAATCTAATAAATCTATACTTCTATGACGTCTCAAACTCCTCTTACAATATCCAACGTTGTTATTTTAAAAGGAAATATATAAGCCGTGTTGCGACTTATCTTCTTGATCAACGTCATTGCATTATTAAATAACACATGTTATATATATATATTGGCACCTTATTAAAACTAGCAATTGGTATCTAAGATGAGTTTAAAAACTTTGAAAAATCGTAAAATATATTTATTATTGTATGGTCATGTTGACTACTATAATATTATTGTGCTAAGTCGGTCGTTGGTTATATTTATGAAGAGCTATCTTGTGATACGCCTAATTGAGGCTTTTCCATTGGCTTTTATGTTTATAATTAATTATTTTTTTACTTCTCTTGGCCATGAGGATGGCCTTTATTTGTCAATTAAGTGAATTAACTGATCATCAATCATTTCAACCACTTTTTTCTAGTTTGATTTTTAAAGCATCATAACTAATATATTATTGTTTTAACATATTAGACCTATCTATTCGCTGAAATAATTTGTTAAAATAATAATATTTTTTTCCTTTAAGGTCTCCCAATCTATGGAATTGTTAGATAATTAATTAATACAGTGATTGAATACTGATTTCTCAATCAATATGCTATCTATTATTCATTTTCTCCTTTCAATGAACATAAATTATAATTATAAATTTAATCTCTGTGCATTGGAACCTCGTAAATAAAATAAAATGTGTAATTTTTAACTTAACTAATTTAACAAGTTAAAAGATAGAGAGAGAAAAAAAAGAGTAAAAAACTACAAACTATATATATAAAAACATAAAGTAAAAAAAATAAAAAAAAAAGTTGTAGAAAAAAATAAATTGTAAGAAAATAAAAGAAAGGCTTATAAATTACATAAAGCTTCTGAATAAATTGTGTATACATGGTTGGTTGACCATCATTTCTATTTACTAGATAATATATTTATAATGTCATAAAGATATGTGAAATTCCTAATATTATACAAACTATACAATATAAATAAAGATTACATAGTCGTAATCAACATATATAGTCTTAATCATAATACAATTTGTACTACTTGTTCTTGCCTATCCTTCCTGACCGTTGTATATGTCTATGTCATTCTATAACATCCATTAGTTAATCTAAATACTAATGTTCTACATAGAACTTGATCGTTGACTGCAAATGTGAATCTTGATCTCTTGGTCGATGGTCTCTTATAGCCTTTTGTACTATCTTGCAAGAAAAAAACTAATGGTGAACAATTTTTATTTTTTTTATTAAATGATTCATGATTTAATTATTTTTGACATAAATAAAATCCAAAAAATTAATGAACAAAAAAAAATTTGGTGACTATCAAGGCAATCACTTGAGGTTAATAACATATCTCATGTTATTAATATATTATATCAATGATGGATTTATTATCTATTGAGTAATAAGAAAAATGGTTTGGAATGATGAATATGAGCATGCAAGATGGAGGGTTTGTGACCATTGATTTACATATGTTGATTACGGATTTCAAACTTAGGCTAAGATTTTGTTTGGGAATGCGATGCAAACCTCGTTTTTTAAAAATTAATTTTTTTATATGTTTTGGATCGTTTTGAAGCGCTGATCTTAAAAATAATTTTGAAAAAAATAAAAAAAATCATTTTGATACATTTCAACATGAAAAGTAATCGCAACCGCACTTCCAAACAGTCCACGGTAGGGGAAAAAAAAGGTACCAACATTTTTTCTTCAAAAAAAAAATGAAAAATAAGACATCTCCCTTGTTAGTCATATTGGATTTTGTGGTTCTTAATGATTCCTGGATTTGGTTTGTTTGTTGATAAAGTAAAGAAGAGAGGCATAGAATGAAGAGAGCTGCATCAAAACAAAGATGAGGGACTGTTTAGGAAAATGTCAAAAATAGAGGTACGAACCATGTCTTAAACCTGCATCCGGGCTATCCATATAAGTAACCCGACCCTAAAAAAACAAACTTTAAAGCCCAAAACCCCTGACTCGAGGAAGTAGTTCATGCTTCATAGCAAGTAACTGGTAAGCAAAAACAAAATTAAAAAAAAAAAAAAATGTCACAACAATTCTGGAAACCAGGCAGCGAGAAACCCCGCATTCTCGAAGACGAAGAAGGCGGTGTCGTTTTCTTCGGCCTCCCTCTCTCTTCCGCTGCCTCCTCTTCCTCCAGGTTTGGATATGCAAGTATTGGGAGTCAAAGGCAGAGATTGCCTGTTTACAAGTACAGGACAGCAATTCTGTACCTCGTAGAGACTCACGCCACCACTATTATTGTCGGCGAGACCGGTAGCGGAAAAACCACGCAAATCCCTCAGGTTTATTGACAATTTTGTGTTAAATTTTGGAAATGTATTCGGATTTTGAATTGATCGATTGATTGAATTTCAGTATCTTAAAGAGGCTGGTTGGGCTGATGGTGGACGTGTTATAGCTTGCACCCAGCCGAGACGACTCGCAGTCCAGGTGCGGTTTCTAAGCTTGGATCACTTCTTTCAATGTTAAGCACTGGGAAAAATGATTTAGTTTCAAATTTAGAATAGTTTGTATGATTATTGAAACATTTAAATGGTGGTGTAATGACCAGACGGTTGCTTCAAGGGTGGCTGAAGAGATGGATGTCAAGCTTGGAGAGGAAGTTGGTTACGCAATTCGATTTGAGGATGTTACTAATCCTGTGAGGCAGCTTACTTCCTTGATCTTGTTTTGTTATCTTTTACTTTTTATCATGAGGTTCATGGGCCCTGCATAGAGTGGTATTTGGTTGTTTGTTGGTATCCTGTGCATAAAGATTAGACTTTGTATGCAGTTTTGTTATTGTGGTTGTAGTTGTATCGTTGGTGCTCAAATTTTTATTCTTTTGGCATTGCAGGCTGCAACTATGATAAAGTTCCTAACAGATGGGGTATTATTGAGAGAAATTATGAACGATCCGCTTTTGACCAAGTATAGGTATTAGCTATGGCCTATGATTCTAGAAATGTTTGTTGTGTTTCCCATGTTTTTAGTGTTCCGTATTTCTTTTCCATTTGTTATGCATTTTTGAAATCAAGCAGCCAATTTAGTTCATGGCTATTGATAATTGTTGCCAACACAATGCCAACTTTTTAATTAAAGAACTGCTAAAAGATCCATTGATCTGCATTTCCAGATGTACCTAGTGGTCCATTATCAAGGAGTCTTATTTGTAAATAGTCATTAACTACTCATGTGGATTCTTTCGGAAGGAAGAATTTGGGAAATCATCTGGAAGAAACTGGAAATGGTTCTCTGCTGCATTTTTCCTGGCGTTGTTGCTGATTTGCTTGAACATGTGCACTTATGGTGTGAAGCTTGATAGTTTTAGCACTGAGCAGCAGTCCTAATGAAATGTCTTGTCTCTTTGTTTTTTTTTTTTTATTATTATTATTTGGGAAGTTATTTTGTAATAGTTTTAGAGTTATTTTATGATATGTAGATTCTAGCCCTTTTTTTATGCCACAATCTTCTTTTGTTTGTTTTCCTGATTGGTGCTATTTTTTCCTTACCTTTTCGAAAATGTTATATCTCAGTGTCATCATGGTAGATGAGGCTCATGAAAGGTCTATTTCAACTGATATTCTACTAGGTCTCCTGAAAAAGGTAAAGTTTGGTGTCACTTGTTTGAGAAACTAAATTTCCAGCTTTGGTGGATTTATTTTCATTTAATTTTGACAACTCTTGGGATTCCAGATCCAGCGACGTCGACCTGAACTACGCCTGATTATCTCATCTGCTACAATCGAGGCAAAATCTATGTCAGATTTCTTCCAGACTAGGTATGCTTGTAAGTGCTTGAGTAAAGTGGGATTCTATTCTCTGCTGTTGCCATGCTAGTGTTTCAGGATATCATTATTTTGGAAGATTAATTGAAGGGACTTGGAAAACCTTCATTTGCATTGTTAACCTGACAATAATGCATCGCACCTTGGGTTTAAGAATGTTGACCTTGCAATTTTCCACATACAAATTTTATTTGATAATCTAGCTTAAGTTTGAAAAGTTCATACTTTTCAGAGAAACAACTAAGGTGCAGTGTTTATTTGTTAGGCTTCATAAGTGAGACCCCTCTGGTTCTTCATTCATGGCCTTAGCAAGTAGATTTTGTTGGGGGGGAAATTTGTTTCAACTTAACCGTACTTGCAGCAATTTTTAAAAGCTATAAGCATTTCTATTCAAAGAAAAAGGTAAGTGAGGTTGCTGTCAACTCACTTGCTTTTATTTCCTGTAAACTAGCAAAAAACATCGAGGACCGGAAGACCATGATTTTGTTCCAAGGAAGGTTCCTGCAATCTTATCTGTTGAGGTATGGTTTGGAGTGCGCATCAATTTGTTTTACCTTGAAGGCCATCTTCGCTTTCATGTTTGAAGCTATTTATGGTGATTTTTTGTTTGACTAGATATGATAATCTTATGGTCTCATTTTTTCTATAACCGTTCAGGGCAGAGGGTTTAATGTACACATACATTATGTTGTGGAGCCTGTCTCAGACTATGTTCAGGCTACTGTTTCAACTGTATTGTCAATTCACGATCAGGTGATTTGAGGCTTGTAATATAATGGAGTTTCTCAGTTGATTTTCCCCTCTTTAGGATATAAAACTTCTTTGTTGTATCTTGAGGCATTTGCACTCCTTTGGTTAACAGACCTCAATCATATATCAACTCTGGTGACACGTGTTAGAAGTTTTTAATTAAAGAATCGCAGAACTGATTAAGTATCTGTAATTAACTGAGTCTCAAGTCTTGCTTACCAGGACTCTTGATCAATTAGCTTGAAGAGTGGATGTAACTGAGGCTTGAGGGATTGTCGCTATTGCATGATGGTTGATGTATGATGGATCTAAACTTATTATAGCTTGGCAAAGCCTGACATTCAAACCAAAATTAACCAGAAAAATCTTTTAATAAAGTATATAGCAGGTATAAATTGTCATTGTACTCGAAAGCAACTAGAAATATCTTGTGAACAAGCTTTACAACTCTAGGTAAAATAATAGAATTTGAGTGGTGGAAGGTTTCCTGTCACTGTTTATAGCTGCCCTATCATGGGCATAAACATATCATTGAACACTACACACTGCTTCAAATATTTTCATAGCGTTTAGTTTTATGACAAAAGCTCATTATTGATAAATTGCATCAATATTTGAATCTTCCATCCTTCCATGCATCAGCACTTATGCAGTGTCACTACCTTTAGCTATGGTCAAGACAACTCAATTTATTGATGATGTTGATGTAAAGAGCCTTCTCCATGTCGTTTATATTTTTTTTTTTGAAGTTCAAGCTTTCAGAAAAAAAATGATATGCCTAGATGAATAATGAAAATATTGTGCTGCACTAACAATTTTGATGTATATTTGTTTTCTAGGAACCTGCAGGTGACATTCTTGTATTTCTCACTGGTCAAGATGATATTGATGCTGCTATTCGGCTGCTTACTGAAGAAGCTCATGCCAGCAGAAAGATCTCTTCAGGTACAAAACACAGCATAAGTTTTTGACTTGTAACTATTTGCATATAGTCATCTATGAGTGGTTGTGAATAGAGAATTATTGATAAATGTGAAAGTCTGTGTGGTACTATATCTCTGTTAGTGGTTCTGTATTCAGATAAGGACTTCTTTTTACGTGGCATAAAATACTATATTTAGATTAAATTAAGGAGCACAACTATTTTGTATTTGGATGAGGACTGCTTGTTGAATTACTGCAGTGTGACTTTATGTTCCCAGAGCTAAGCACCGAGTTCAATGAAATGAATGGTAGAATGATATTTTTGTTTTACAGTGTTTCTTTTGTAGGAATGGGTTTTATAGACATTTTTATATGATTAAAATCATCATATTTTTCAGGATTGATTGTTTTGCCTTTGTACTCCAGTCTCCCACGTGCAGACCAGGTTTGTGATATTTTGTGTGTTACCCAGAAGTATTAAATTGTTTTTTATATTCTTGTGGCTAGTTATCTTGTTTTGGAATTATGGAACATGCTTTTTTGTTCCCTTTAATAGGATCTGGTGTTTTCCCCAACTCCTAGAGGGAAGAGGAAAGTGGTGATATCAACCAATATAGCAGAGACATCATTGACACTGGAGGTAACATGTTCTTATTCTAAAATACAAGATGTGATTATTTTGTGGTACCAGGCAGAGAATCACCATCTACCCTTGTTCCTTTGATTCTGTTAGGGCGTTGTCTATGTTGTTGACAGTGGATTCTCAAAACAGCAGTTCTACAATCCGGTAATTTTCATCATGGTTTTTTTTAAAAAAAAATCAAGAATGGGTAGATGTGGTGTGCTGCAGGGAAGTATGATTTTTCTGAACACAAAATTCTGTCTCGTAAGTGTGTGTGACATTTCTTATTGGTATTCAGGAGTTAAAATGTGCTTTTAATATTTACTCAGCTATGAAAGTGCAACTTTCGTAATTGAATGTACATTGGTATTAGTTTATTGGAGTTGCTGATTAATTTATGGATGCTTCATTCTTGTTCCATATGAACTAATGTTGAGAAAATAATTGATTAAATTATTTAGAAATGTAAATGTAAATTATTATTGAGAGCTTCTTCCTTTTTCTCTTGCCTGTTGTCATTATTGTTTTTGTTTTTTTCCCTTTTTTTTAACTAATTAGCTATGAAAACCTGCTTAGGTACAGAAATAAGTATATGGGTAAGGGGTCAAGGACTTTTGGAGCCGGATAGATTCTCTATGTGCCATGACCTATGAGAATGTTGTATCTCCACGATTACTGATTATGTTGTTTCAAGGAGATAACCTCATTGTTTTACCTTTATATGCATATCTGTTTCTCTTAGTTAGTTGCTTTTATTTTCTATGCCGCAGATCTCAGATATTGAAAATCTAGTGGTGGCCCCCATATCAAAGGCGTCTGCTAGACAAAGAGCTGGTAGAGCTGGAAGAGTTCGACCTGGGAAGTGTTACAGGTAACTTACTACAGATGATTAATATACAGTACTGTTTTTCTTTTTCTTAAACAGATGGGTGAACTTGTCAATTTTTACTATTCATGATCTTATAATTTGATCTTCAATTTTTACTATTCATGATCTTATAATTTGATCTTAAGCATGTTTTATAATAGTCATTTCAGTTGACAGAAACTATATGGTTTCCATTCTCTACTGTATTTTATTACTTAGAGAGTTGAGGGCGTGACATTGAGTTTATAATTTGTTCACCAAGGCTTCTAATTATTGAATAAAACTTCTACTACCCTTTACCTAGGGTGTGGGAATACCTTTGCTAACATTATTTTTAAATTAGCAATTAGCTATTGCAGGATGAAACATACGAGGACTGTTGATAGTAGGAACCAAGAATTTGTTTCATAGGACTTTCTGCAGTGATACAAATATGCTCTCTGGTGACTTAAAACTTTAAGTACATATTAAGCCCCAATATGACTTTCTTTTAACTGTTCAAATATGCTACAGATGTCTAGTTCTTATTTTATCCACCTAACATCTTAGGTCATGAATTTGTTTGGTAAAATTCTTTGAACTCCTGATAAGAAATCCTCCTGCCTTATTTTTATAAACTTGATTTGTGATACATTTTGCTCAATCCCGATGTTTTTTGTATGCAAATTATAGATTTTATGGCTTTACTAGTTAATTTAGATTATCATCTGGTGGTTTTCTTTGTCTTTTTCAACTATAACAGCATATAATTACATATGCTGGTGTCTGCAACCAGGTTATACACGGAAGAGTACTTTGTCAATGAAATGTCTTCTGTTGGGATCCCGGAGATGCAAAGGTCAAAACTTGTTTCCTGTGTGATTCAGGTACCCTTTTTTTTTTTTTGGTTTCCATGATGTACACATGCTTCCTTTCTACAAAGTTATTGTTGTTGCTGCTGCTGTTGCTTTCATACTATTGGCCAAATAATCTTCAAATTTCAAGAATTGATTTTTCTAGGTAAACATGAAGTTTTACATTGGAAGGTTTGTATTTTAGACTCTAATTGTTATTGTGTTCTGATATCTCAGTTAAAAGCCTTGGGAATAGACAATATACTAGGCTTTGATTGGCCAGCATCTCCACCACCTGAAGCAATGATTCGAGCACTTGAAGTTCTTTATTCACTAGGTGTCCTTGATGATGATGCTAAGCTTACTTCACCTGTTGGGTTTCAAGCAGCAGAGATTCCATTAGTATGTTGCCTCCAGACTATTGTAGAGATTTTTGGCTTTTATTGCTGGATCGTTTATTTATGCACATCATTCTCTCATCTGCGGGGAATAATTATGAATTTCTTTTTGGAGTGAAATACATGTTCTAAACATATCTTTTACCTTATATATCCACTGGATGACAAAGTGAGGAAATGTAGTAAGAGTAGCGTTGTTACTTCAAAGAGATCTTATTGTTCATCAGCTCAGCCTGATGCTTTTGTTTGATTTGTTTTTCAGTTATTTTGCATCTTTAATTTAAATCTGTTGTTCTAAATGAGTATTGCTGGTTATCATGAAATATTTTCTGTTGTATTCATGGCAAGCATAGGTTTTCTTGGTTAGAATTTATAAGACATGAACTCAAATCTATGTAAATTTTGCAGGATCCAATGATATCAAAAATGATACTATCTTCAAACCAGCTAGGATGTTCTGATGAGATCATCACAATCGCAGCTATTCTCTCCATCCAGGTAGAGCTTTTTGGTTCTTTATTCAAGGTTTTTTTTTCTTTTTTCTTTTTTCTTTTTTCTTTTGTTTCCTCAGCTTAGTAGTTGGAATTGGAAAATTCTAAGAAAGCCATAAGAAAGTACCCTATAAAATAGTTAGCGATAATAATAAATTTACAAGGAAGAATCCATTTACAGGAATTATACAAATAATGAGTGCATGAAGTAAATGTTACCTTGTAGGTTAGTTAATGCTTTTCATGTCTTGTTGCAGTCTATTTGGGTTTCTGGTAGGGGGGTGCAAAAGGAATTAGATGAAGCCAAGTTGAGATTTGCAGCTGCTGAGGTATTTGATTTTGTCTATCATTCTTGCTATTATCTTGTGCAGTGAACAGTTCTATGCATTGAAGTTAATTTCTTGATTGTATGAATTGGAAGTAAGATATCCTTGACCCTTGTTTGTACCTCTTGTAGTCCTGCCAATTGAGCAACTGTATCTGGAAGAATCTTATACCAAGCCTTGTCTGCTATATTTTGAAAAAAATATCCTTCCTAGCCATCTTCTCGTAACTAGTTTACTCATCCAACAATATCTTGCTTCATCTTGCATGGAGCTATAATTCTTTTTCCATTTTATTTTATTGTTCATAGCTGCATTTAACTAGTAGTTGTGATATATTCTCCTACTTTTAATATTTGGGCTGATGCTCAATGATTTTAAGTAAGTTTATGTAAAATGAAACTTATATGTTGGTCACCTGGTCTTTAATTTTACAACCTCATTTCTAGTACATTTGCATGTATGCTGCGGTTTCATCTAATTTTATTCTACACCGGTCTCATTAACTGCATCATTTGATTAATTTTGCTCTTCATTTCATTTGTTAACCAACATATCTTGTTTTTCTCATCTCAAAAATTTTAATGTCATAAAGGTTTTTTTTTTATGCATTGCAGGGTGACCATGTTACATTCCTAAATGTTTATAAAGGTTTTCTTCAATCTGGTAAATCATCACAATGGTGTCATAAGAATTATATGAATTACCAAGCTATGGTATGCATCTGTTCTTACTACTCTCTGTAAACTTTAGATATGGTTAAATTTTCTTTCTGCTTTTTGTTGGCTTTTCTCAATGAAATCTGCTGTCGTTCAGTTTTTCCATCCCAGATATTTTAAATGGTGCAATTCATATAGATTATGTTTTGATACTAATTCAATTTGTTCTGCAGAAGAAGGTAATTGAAATTAGGGAACAGCTCAGAAGAACAGCGCTGAGATTAGGCATAGTCTTAAAATCTTGTGAAGGGGACATGCTGGTAGGTTTTGCAATAATTTACTGATTTTGTTCTTGGGAGAGAACAAATAAATCCGTTTATAATTAAAAAAAAAAACTTTTATAAGATTGCTACCCTCATTGAAGTAGGTCTTGTATGCTTTCTGTTTGTTGCTTGTTCCTACTAGTGCCCTGCTCTTTTCTGCACATTGAGAACTTATTTATAGCTGAATGTGAAAGTGGATTTATCCTATTGGAATCTATATTAAGCTCAGGAAACCTTATGTTATTGCTTATTTTGCTTAAATACATGTTCTTGACAGATTTCTTCTAGTGGTCTGAGTTAACTTTCTGGTTCATATGTTTTCTTACCTTTTGTTCCATTGCTAAGGATGTGCTAAAATAAAAGGTGGGAATTTCATAATAAAATTAAAATGTGAAACAGTAAATACTTTGGCCTTAGTTTCTCCTTCGTGACCCAAATAAACTTTCATAAGTGGCTTTTTGAGTGGCATGCAATTGTGCACTGTCTTTCCTATTTCATGAACCTTAATAATTTGATGTGTCAGACACTCAGGGAGGTTGACTCTTCGTATCTTTTGGCTTTTCCTCTTCTATTAAACATGCTTTGACTTTTGAAAACATTATTTGTTTGCATGTGTACAGACATATAGATCTGATTTTCACTGTCCTCCACTGCTCACCTTCTTTCTCTAAATGATCTTGTAGGCCGTACGGAAAGCAGTTACTGCTGGATTTTTTGCAAATGCAAGTCGTTTAGAAGTGAGTGACTTAATTTTCCATGTTTCCTGCCAGACTAGAAGTATGGAATATGGACATGATATCATCTTCCTCCATTCCAGTAGGAAGTTAAATACTTTAAAACAGTGAATCGTATTCTTTTTTAGCCTAATGTCTTGATAAAAGTTGTGATTATATTTTATTGAAAGGCATTCAGTCATAACGGGATGTACAAGACTGTTAGAGGTTCTCAAGAAGTTTATATTCATCCTTCGTCTGTGTTGTTCAGGTTAGTAGGCTGGAGTTTGATATTTAAATATTTAGTGAATTTCATCCAGTGCTGCAAATATGGCATAAACATCAAAACAAGAATCACATGCTTTGTTTTGTGATGCAATTGATGCTCGATCGTGAACTGGTTCATGAATATTATGCTAGCAATCCATATTCAAGTGACATTCTCAATTGCAAATGTGTTGATGGTTATAACTTTAGCTACATCTGATAGGGTGAGGATATAGTGACTAAGTAGTGTTAGGCTTACTACTCTCTTCCTTGCCACATATATGTGGAAGGGTAGGCATGATTGTGACTTTCCAGTTTATAGATGTTGAATAACCAATAGGAGATGTTTTCAAGATAAACTTGTTCTGGAATCTAGTACTCATTCATGAATGCATTTAATTAGTTCATGCATTGGTCACACGTTTACATTGTATTCTAGTGTTTACATTAATATGGTCAATGTTCAAGGAGTTATTTTGTGGAAGTGTAAGGGTTGTGAAAGTACCAGGTGTCTTATAAACAGTAATGTAAGTTTTTGAGTTGTGCATGTGGAAGTAAGTTGATCAGAGTTTCAGTTTCAAAATACTTCTTTCTCTTGTGTTAGTTTCTTGCTTCACCACTATATTTCTAAGGACTGGTATCATAGCTTTTGAGAAAAGATGATGAGTAGTGGAATGTTTCCTTTTCAATTTTCAAAATTGTCAAAGGAAAATTATGACAATTGGTGCATGCTATAAAGGCTCTTCTTGGTTTTCAAGATACATGGGAGGTTGTAGAGAGGTTACGAAGAGCCTGAAGATGAAACAACCTTGAATCAAGTGCAGAAGGAAGCTTTGCAAAAAGCTCGCCAGAAGGACCACAAGCCCTCACTTTGATACATGTATGATTAGGCATGTTTGCGAAGATCGCTTCTGTAGCAGGTGCAAAACAGGCATGGGATATTCTCCAAATTGCTTTATAGGGAGATGATAAAGGGAAAAGAGTTTGTCTCCAAACTTTGAGAGGAGAGTTTGAATCTCTCCATATAAAAGATTCTGAATTGATTTCAAATTATTTTTTACGAGTCCTGACTATGGTGAATCAATTGAGAAGGTAGGGGAGAACTTGGAGCATGTACGGGTGATTGGAAAAAATTCTTCAATCTCTAGACTCAAAATTTGAACACATAGGAACAGCCATCAAAGAGAGGAAGAATTTGGAGACTTTGACCATTGATCAGCTTAGTGGTATTTCACTTGTTTAGAATTTAAGTTCAGGATTCAATTTATGATTTGAGGCCACTTATTTTGAATTTAGGATCAATGATTTTATTGAATGTTTCTCTAAGAACTAGTATTCGTTGTACTAGATGTTCACTGAATTTCATCAGCTGATAGTATTTATGAATATTGGTGCTTAGAATGATCCTTGAATGGATTTAGATGATGGCTTTGTATGATCTTATGATAGAATCTAGATAATATGGCGTCTCAGTGTCTGGGGCTTGACAAATATGGTCAAGTTTTGCTGTTGAGTTCTCATATCGTGTTTTGTACACGTGTAAAGTCTGATCATCTGAAAACTTTTTATCTTGTTGCAGAGTTAATCCAAAATGGGTTATATACCACTCTCTTGTCTCAACAGACCGGCAATACATGAGGAATGTCATGACTGTTGATCCTTCTTGGCTAACAGAGGCTGCTCCACATTTTTTCCAGCATCAACGAAGACCAGATCCAATTGTTCACTAACCACCTTCGCAATTGTTTCTCTAATGGATGTAAAGAGGATACAACTCAATTTTGTCGTGATTATTTAATCTCTTGAACGGTTATCTATGATATAAATTATGTATCATTTTTCTTATTTCATTAAAGAAATTTGTTCTGTTTAATGCTTTGATTTTTCTTCTTAAAAAACAAGTTTGTCCTAGTGCATGTGTTGACTGTTCTGGTGAACTCGTTGCTTAACCGTGTGAGATTCTGTCAATAAGCTGAGGTGCCTTCAATTTGTCTCCATCGTCTTGCTCGTGTGAATGAGATCTGAACCCTAGTTATATAGTGCCCTGTTTGCAGGTTTTACCGGCTAATATTTGCAAGATGCTGGTTGGTTTAATTTGTCTTTACATGAAAACTACAAGTTAATTTCTTGCTCAGTTTTCGAGTTTCAATGCTTGGGTTTGGTTTTAGAATGTTTTAGGTTCCATGTCTTTTATTGACATAGGTTAGGATCGCTCATGCTACTAATCGTTGTTGCTGCTACCGTTACTGATGATACCAGCGTAAAAAATAAAAAGAAAAAAAAATATTCAAACAAATATTCCTCATGATATCTCAATAAATACCACAAGTCACCAGTAATAAAAAGCATGCTCAAGCTGACCTGACTCTGTTACTCCTATTCCATATACAATCTTTTCGCACGCATTTCACCCATTCTAAGAGCATGTAAGAGCTTGTTTGGCTTTGCGACTGCGGCTGTGTTTTATTTAAAACGTATTTATAGTTATTTGGTTAAATAAAAATATGGCATACTATTTATTGGGGCCCATCTTTTTTCTGCGTTGGAAACGCAGTATTTGCAAAGCAAGAATTCCTTGCTTTTTTTGCACTGTTCACATTAATTGCATTATTCAATGAACAGTGCAATTAACATGAATAGTGCAAAGTGATGCACTGTTCATGTTAAAAATAGTGAACAGTACAATTCTCTTGCATTGTTTACTTGCACTGCGTGGACTTTCTTTTTTTTTTAGTGTGTTAATTTTTTTTTTGTTATTTAAAAAAAAAACTAATTTAGAGTGAATTTTATACATGATAATATTTTATCTAATTTTATTACACGCTAAAAAATTATGGAAACTGTAGTTCTTGTCAAATAAATTTTGTACGTAATGAAATTGTAGATAGTTTAATAGAACAATAAATTTTTTTTTATATAAAGTATGATTTATTTCATGATGTTACCTCAATAGTTAAATCCACAATATTTAAATTAAAAACCATTAATATTAATTTATATTTTTTTAAATTATTTTATAACTTCAATTTCAAAAACATTCCTAATCAAACACATTAAACTATTTTTTCTTAAACTTCAATTTCAACCACAGTTTTAACCAAATACCTATTTTTTCAAACCAACCACAATTAAAAGTACTTTTTATAAAATAATTTTTTTAAAATCACAACTATAACAACAACCGCAATACCAAACACACTCTAAATCTACTCGGAATGAAGTTTCCACGACTTCATCATTTATTATTTATATCTCTATTTCATATAAGAACACGGGCTAATTATTGATTCTAAAAAAAAAAAAAAGTTTTGCAGTTTTGACTTTCAGTTGACTATATAAAAGAGGGACGCGGTCCACGATCCAGGGGAGGCTTCCCTGAGTTTGGTTCCCCGGAAATGTTGGTATGGGCCTGATTCGCCAATTTCCTTTCAGCAGATGGAATCATCCCATTCTGAAGAATATCAAAATCGATTTAGGAATATTGTTCTGAAAACCATCGGACGAGACGTTCACGCAGTAATTCAAAGGTACATGGTTCTTGCAAAGCATATGCTAAAAGTTCAAGCACAATTTCACTGGGATTTACGGAAGAGCAGCAGAGTTTGATGGCTCCTAAACGGGCTTGGTTGACCTCCATTATCCTAATACAAACTCTCCATGATATTGCAATAGCTATAAATATCCCCTTGTTCTTAGTGTAATATATTTCTGGTTCCCAGGCCTCGAACTTCAGGCAGGGATCTAGAGCAATTATAATTCAGTAAAAAAGAAGACAAAAAAGGTGTCTGTTTGACACTCTCTCAGGTTCATCTCTCTCAAACTCAGGTTTGTTTTGACTAATGGTTGTTCGGATTATTTGCTTGGCAATTGTCTCTGATAGCTTCTTCTCCCAATTCCCATTTTTGGCAAGCATTATTGCATATGCTACCCCATATCCCTAGGCGTGAAAAGATGGTCCCGTTGATGCCTGATCCTGAAAAGACCAATGCTCCTCCTGAGTATGTCACAAAGCTGTTATGGTGCAAAATCCTTGTGATAGAAAAGATAGGAGAAATGGCGTACGAGCTTCAGCCACCTGTAGGATCCAAAATCCATCTTGTGTTCCCTTTATCACGAGGCAGCCAATATCAGCAGCAACAAAAGGGCAGATGTTTACTAGTTGAATTTGGACTGGGGAATGGAACCAATGCATAACAAGCCAGTTGTTCAACTCCTGTTACAGCAGTTGAGTTTTCCCTTTGGAGATGCAAACATGGGAGGACTACAAGCTTCTGCAATCAAATTTTCCCAATTATAATCCTTGAGGTCAAGGAATTGCTGACTCCAGGGGTGTTGTAATGAACCAATTTTAACCAAGAGAGGACTGCATCGTTAGCATTGTAGTCTTCTACGCAGAGGATTATTGCCGATAAATGAATGGTTATTTATAGCTACTACATGTGTCATGTGGTTAGCAGTCATTAGCTGAGTCAGTTAGAAGTTAGTTGTGGACTAACACTATTCCCGCCAAGATCCTCTGCATAATTTTACTGTTTCAATAGTTGCCAATCATTAAGCCATATAAATATTTTTGACTTCTCATTTCTCTCTCTCAGATTTCCAACCATTCTGCAGTAAAGGAGCTGATCAGTTGAATAAAAATGAACATAGCAGCACTCATACTTCTGCCAGTCCTTCTAACCATCCAGTTTGCGAGCAGCCGCTCCATTAGAAATGAGTTCTCCGATCTAATATCTGATGGCTTGGATCAAAAAGGTCAAAACAACTTCTTACAACTAAACAATCTGGGGACAACTGTGACTTGCGAGCCGATTTATGGCTTCATGCCTTGCACCACAAAGGTTTGGGGCAACCTCTTCCTTTTGGTGGTTTACGAGTACTTGCTGTCCCTCGCAGATAAATACATTTCTAGTGGATCCAACCTTTTCTTTCAAATGTTCGGAACTGGTGTATTTGGTGGTAGTGTGTTCTATGTGGTTGGTAAATTCCCACAAATTGTATTGGTTCTTGGTAAGCCCTTTTCTAACACTTCCTTTTTATCTCCGCACATGGTGTAAACCTTTCCCTGTTTGCTATTCCTTGTCGAAAAAGATCTGAGGTTAATCTTTGGAAATAGGACTATTCATAGAATATTTTCTGGTAGGAAAAGAACAAAAATCAGTAAGGTTTTATAGTGCCAATGTTGTGGTTCTGTTTGTGGTTTGGTCAGGAACTGCTTGATAAAAATGACTGTTCTTTTTCAGTGACCTTGCTCTCAGCCAGTGAAAATGTTGTCGGATCAGCAGTATCGATGTCAATGGGGTTTCTTGCAGGCTCAACGATGATGAGCCTAACAATAATCTGGGGTTCTGTTATTGCTTTCGGAAGCTATGATCTTCAACAGACTAATTCCTCAAACTTGGAAAACAAAACGCCGTGCCTTTCCAATGGTCTTTTTTTTTTTCAGTCTTCTTGAGCCAATATGCAAAGATCTTTTCTAATTAAGTAAAATGAAATTCAAGTGTGTTCTGGTATACAGGTTATGGTGTTAAAACTGACATTCTTACCAAGTATACTGCAAGAATCATACTTCTGTCAATGATCCCATATTTAATACTTGAACTGTCGAAAGTTTTCAATTCTTCTTCAGCAACACGAGCAGGAGTCCTGATTGCTCTTATTGTTACAGTTATTTTACTGGTGACTTACTGCACCTTCCAGGTAACAGATTTAATTCAACAGAATGATCATAACTTCGAAACATATGATGCGCGCTCTTATGAAATACATTTCGGAATATATCAAAAGAGCAAAGAAGATAAATCACTAGAAGCGTATGCTTTAAAAAGTAGCTAATAGAAATTGAAATATTGGTCTTTAATCATTGATTGCCATCCTTCTGATATAGCAATGGCACCTGCTATACAGATTGTTAAGAGCTATACTAGTTAAGAAAATAAGTTCGTGCAGGTATTCCAGCCATGGATTCAGGATAGAACACTCGAGTATTTGATTCTGTCATATGTGAAGAAGAACCTACTACAATCTCTATGCAATCCTTATGGGAGGCCCATTGAATTCAAGATAAGACAGTAAATTTTCTAACTCATATATTGATCACTTTTTTATAGGCTATTATTTCCACTTGAGAGTTCACTACTTACCATTGATTAACCTTTCCTCGGTATATTTTCAGGTTGTTTCACAAGATTGATCTGAATAAAAATGGTCAAATATCAGAAGATGAAGTGAGAGCATTTTTAGTGGGAATAGAAGCAGGAGTGGTTGGCTTGATTGGAGACCATTGTGTATCAAAAGTGATGGCAGAGTTTGACTTCTCTGGAGATCATGGTATAAGCAAGGAAGAATTTATTCGAGGGATATCGAAATGGCTTGATGAGGCTAATGGCGTTGAAAACAACGGAAACCAGACAGAATTGTTCAATAGTAATTTACCGGTATATGCTCATCCACTCTCAGGTCCTTTTCCAAAAGCTAAGAGTTTCAGGAACAGTAATAACCAATTGCAATATTGCTAGGGAAGTAGAGAAGAACAGCAGATATGGGAGGCTGAACAACAGGATTCTAAGAATTCCGATGAATGGAATTACAGTAAGGCCACTTACTTCATCCTTCTGGGAACTGCTATTGCAGTTCTTCTGGCAAAACCCTTAACCAAAACACTCCAAGAACTTGCGACAGCTATAAAGGTCCCCTCTTTCTTGGTGTCGTATTTTTTGGTACCCTTCGCTTTGAACTTCAGACAAGGATATAAATCAATTATTTCTGTCAGTGATAAGAAAGAGAAGTCCGTGTCTTTGACACTCTCTCAGGTTCATTTCTCACAAACTCAAGTTTCTTTAGATTATTTTGGTGATAACAATGTGGTGTCCTCAGGCTAGATTCAGTGAACCGAAAAAATTATTTTCTTGCGACCTCCTCTAAACGTCCAAACATCTCTTTTGATCAAAGAGTCGTTAATGCAGATCTTGGAGTCCAAGAAACCAAGTGCTATGCTATAGATGTCTTGCATGCATGAATGCTTATTTTCTAAATTGACAGGGGAAAGTTTTTGTGCAGATCTATTGTGGGGTATTCATGAACAACGTTCTGGGTTTGACGTCATTCTTGACTATTGTTTATATACGAGATGTGGAATGGGATATCACAGCTGAAATTCTGGTTGTTCTAGTAATTTGCAGTGGAATCGGTCTATACTCCAGCTTCTCTTCCAAATTTCCATTCTGGACATGTCTTGTAGCTTATGCTCTTTATCCGATATCTCTGGGCTTTCTTTACGTTCTCACCATTTCTCTCGGATGGGGTTAAAACCTGTTCACACCAATTGTTTATGCTGATACTTTTCATTAGGCGTGATTGCAAGGGGACAATAAACTGGATGGAAACTCAATCACTCCTATGAGTGAGTGTTTCACAAACTTGATAGATCGAAATTTATTGTGCTAATGTGTCTTGTCCATATAAAATTATGTCATTTACCTTTGTGGTTTTGTCTGAGGCACGCATTTAAGTTTCTTTTTCTCATCCATGCATCTGGGTTTTTGGAGCTGTTTGAGGCAACGGTATCAATTCCAGCTGTTTTATTTTTTCAATTCGAAGAGAACATTTTGACTTCGAAGCATACCCAGATTGATTTTAGGGCTGTTTTGAGTTGGGATGCAAACCATATTTCATGATTTAAAAAAAAATTAATTTTTACTAAGTAAATTGATTGAAATCAAGAACAAAATTGCAAGAAAATTAATATTTTGGGATCAATTAAAGGTTAAATTAAAAACTTTCGCAACCAAGCATCATTTTGCAAAAAATATCGAATTATAAGGGCTCAATTGACTGAAATCAGGGGTGAAATTGAAGAGGTTTGAAAGTTTGATGGTCAATTAGGGGTAAACTTGCATAAATCTAAGACCAAGAACCAAAGTGAAAAAGGCACTGAAATTCAGGATTAAAATTAAAGTTCAGTAATGGCAAAATTGCATTAAATCAAAAGTTTTGGAGTCAATTTGGAGTAAAATTGAAGGAAATCAAAAGTCAAAAGACTAAATTGAACTTTGGCCAAAACCCCCTAGTTCAAGGCAAAACGGCGTCGTTTTTTAATAAAATAAAAAAAGAGGAACCAGACGATGCATCATCTGGTTCCTGTTCATTATCTTCTTCAATTTTGCTCGAAAAAGCTTCCTAGGTGGCTACTTTTCAGGTACATTTAATGCCTTATATCTCCACTAAATGTGACAACACCTGAACCAAAACAATCACCTGACATTTCTCTATAGCGCAGTATAGTCTGTTCAGGCTTATTGACAAGACAGCGGCCATGGCATCGGCCTAGAAAGGCCAACTTAAGCAGCCTTTAGCCATCGAATTTGACAGCCTTTAACTCAAAAAGCCTACTTTGAACCAACGATTGAGATCTTTTCCAACTGAATCAATGACTGAAATTTTTCTCTAATGAATACAAGATTGCCCTCTTCCACTCTCTATAAATAAGGGTGGATTTCATGGCCTCAGCATCAAGAAAATCAGATGTGGTGCAAAAATTGAAAAAAATCAGCCTTTCCCCTCGGTTTCTATCATTTTTTTTCTTTTATTTCTCTCTCCCCACCATTCCAGCTTATTCGCTGCCAAATCCACCACGTGTCGCCAGCCGACCACCCCTCACGCTTGGAATAGCCACTATTTCTTCCTTTCTCTCATTTCTGTAAATTCCTTATCCCTCTTCCCACAACTAATATCGGTCACCATTTCTCTTACCAACGCTTCCTGAGCCATCAATTCAGCCTCCTGATCATGGACGAGACCCCTACCTCTAGTGGCCTTCTCCTCCCCCTACAACAAAATCCATGGTTGGGCCATGACCATGTAAAAGATGGGTTGGACCCATGTCAACCCAACCCACCAAAAAAAGGTTAGAATTGTTGGGCTGATTTTGGCCCAACATAGTTGGGCACGGCCTAGTTAGTTGGGTCGGACCAACCCATGTATTTAATAATATTTAATTGTAATATTAAAAAAAACAAAAAATCCAAAAAAAAAAAATTGAAAATCCTTCAAAAAACTATATGATTTACTTGCATGTTTTTCTGCCAATTTTGTTTCATATTGGGTTGTATTTTACATTATAAGATACAAATCCAATATTAAAATATCCAATTTTGTTCGAAATGTTTCTAAAAAATTTCACAAAATTTCAAAAAAAAAATCTCAAAACTTTTAAATTAATTTTCATGTTTTTTTTAAAAAAATAAATATCGTAACCAATTTATGATTATCCATTAGGGTTTGGCCAAAATGTTAAAAACCATTTACCGATCATTTTTTTATATTTCATATTAGGGTTTAGAAGTAAACTTTAATATATGTGGGGTGTAAAACTACACAATATAATACACTCTTAGATATTAAAGATATAAAGTGTAAAATAAATGTAATGCTAAAATTCAGATTTTAGAATGGTTAGAATTTAACCCAGTAAGGTAGAGACTCTCTCATGAAATGAGATCTATCTTGAACCGTAAATGAGACCAACAAATAAAAACTTGACCTAGAAAAACAATCAAACAACAATTCAACTTACCTTAGATAGGGTGCACTGGGAGTGATGTGTCTTTCCCTTGCACAACCAGTCTTTTACTCAGACTCTCGTATACCATAGGTTCTTAGTAATCATAATATTAGGTGGCGACTCCTGAACATTAATTATAATTTTATAATTAAACCTAAAATTGTTTCCTTCCCAATAACAATACCTCTTAGGAGGCATCAAAACACTCACCAGCCACCGACATCGCACCCGCGACAATTGTCATGCAATTTTATCTTTTATCTTTCAAACTTAGGGATTGAAATGTCAAGAAAATAAATTTTTGGATCAAAATTATAAAAATTAACTCTGTAAACAGAAAAAGGAAAGTAGGTGGACTAAAGAGAGCTTTCTCTAGCGAATTGGATATTTACCATTTGTTTTCTTTTTATTGTACACTTCGATCATTTTTATTGAATTTTTTTCTCTCATTAATAAAGTTTAAGAAATTGATCATTAATTTGATATAGAAAGATGTAATTGAAAAAAAAAATTGGAGAATAAAATAAAATAAAATAAGCTATGGTATTATGATTCCTACAATGATTTAATTACTTAGCTATTTTAGTATATTTTATAATATAATAGAGTGAAGATAAAAAAAAAAAAAAACTCATTTTTCGACAATTAATAATTTTTTTATTTGAACCATGATTAATAAACTGATTGTTGTACGGATCTCTTTTTTTTTCCCCTCCTCGCAAAGGTTAATGGACAGTGCTTTCAAGTTTTGATACTTCTTGCCTAGTTTATTTTTATTTTATGATCTCTCGATTTTCTAATTTTTGTTAGTGCCGCAAAAAGGCGACTTGTTAAAAAAAATGAGAGAAAAAACTATATGAATGATACGAGATTTTCATCAAATAGCATCCATCAATGACAAAAGTATGAATAAATGAGAGATTTGATGTCATTATTAAGAGAGTATTAAGGAAACATAATTAAGAAAGAGTGAACTAGCAATGGAAAGTATCTATACAATATCCTTAATATCTTTGGATTACAATCAATAATGGTGGAGAAAATATGTAAAATAAAAAACTGTGATGCATGTGTAAGCCGATCCATCCTAGATATGGTCGAAATCTCTTGAAAAAAATTAAAACAAAATTAAATAGATATTAGACTTTTTTTAATAGCGATTGTAAAAGGAATAATAAAAATACATGAAAAACTTTTTGTCTAAAAGAATCAAAGACAATAACCTAAGGATTATATGAAAATTAAATTTGATTAATTTTGATATAATTTTAACCAATTATGGGTTAAACTAAAACAAAAAAA
>Ga0325402_1000267_pt1 | contig 32527 bp, 16 predicted proteins | sample PopdelMetagenome_22_FD_207212 | JGI IMG/M metagenome (GOLD analysis project Ga0325402, IMG submission 207212) | Populus deltoides microbial communities from Bellville, Georgia, United States - Xylem-PdKOR-R3 | ecosystem: Host-associated > Plants > Phyllosphere > Stem > Wood/Secondary xylem... | reverse complement strand
TGGTTGTATTGGTTTCCCTCACGAATCTAGTGAGGTTTCAGTTTTAGGGTCGGTGGCTAGCCTGTAGCCATCTGTTATTTTATGTTTCTGTTATCATTGTAAATCTGGGGTATGCCCCTTATAATGCTTGTATCTTCTTCTTTTAATACATATGTCAACTTACCAAAAAAAAAAAAGGTGGGAAAACATGGTAACGTGGCTGGAACATGTACCTAAGATGTGAGAAAAGTTGGGGGTCAACACAAATCTAACAATGGCAGTGGGGCCGAAAGGCCAAGGTGGGCTGATTTTGAGAATTTGAGGAGGACGTTGATGATGTTGGATGAAGGTTTTAAAGATGAGATCATAGGCCACCGGGAAGGTTTTTGGAAGCCTAAAAACCAAAGGGATTTCATGTATTTCGATGAGATGTTATGGCAAAAGAAAATGAGGATTCAAAAGGAGAGGTGATATCAAATGGAGAAAAATTGATGTGTTAACGGCATCAGTCAATGCCCAACAAGCTTCAGAAAGAGATAAGAAAATACGCTGCAATGATGATATACGAAATAGAACGGCTGCTACTTTTATCCAAAGTTGTTGGCGACGAGTGTTGGCAAGAAAAGAACTCTAAAAGCTTCAAAAAGAGGCTAGGAAGTTTCCATTCAACTTATTGGTGATTTGAGGACAAATCATCTTGAAGAGAGAGGGAATGATACGATCTAAACAAGTTCAAATTCAGATTTTGACGTAAAAAGTGCACCTATCCAGTTTTACAGCAACAATCATAATTCTCAATCCGACCGTTGGATTGATCTAAAATGTTACGTGGAGTCTCCTGACATGTTTTCCTATCTTAGTTTAAAATTTCAGGTCAATTGGAGTTCGTAAAGGCATCGAAATATGGGTCAACAGAGGTTGTACAGATTTTGTTATTTACTTCCTTTTGACTTGTGGACTTTCTATTTGGATATGATTCTTTTTCTAAAAGGATATGGCAGCTTATTTTGGGAATCTTCTAATTCTCCAAAGATCTTTAATAGGCTGCAACATAGTTTCCATGTGTGGCAAGGATTCATAAATGTTTAGAATCTTTTTTTACAAGGATTCCTTATTCATCCTAGCTACAAAAAGGAAAGAAGACTTCAGAATAAATTCTACCTTCATATCAGATTTCCTAGTTTATTTGGGACTTCTTAAGGGTGATAAATCTGATTATAGCATATTTAGGATGATATTTTTCAGATTTTATTTGTTTTTTTATTATTTTCTTCTTAGTCTTTGGGTTATTATTACTTATGTGGGTCAACTATAAGTGGGCTTAATATAAGTCCACCTAAGGGGGGTCCATTAGGGTTTATTTAAGTCTAGAGTTAGTATAAATAAAGGCATTACCAGACATGTAAGTTAGACAATTCAGATTAATAAAACTTCTTATTTGCCGCACTTTGTGTGTGTATGTGTGTTGGTGAGATAATCTCCCTTCCATGGTTCTCTAAAGAATGAAAAACGACTTATCGAAGAACAACTATCTTCGTGGTGTCATCCTTATACTTCTTGTTCGCGAATCAATATTCGTTGGGTAGGGGTTTTCCGTTTTCAATTGTGCTGATGCCTAGGTACAAATTATCTTTGTGTCACACTCCTATTAAACCTGATTTACTTAGCTTTCTGGGAATTGATGTCTTTGCGTGTGGGTTGCGTGACCATGTGATCACGAGGTTCGCATCAATTAACTTATCTTAGGAAGTTTCCTAATCCTACAAGAAAAGTTAAAGGAAGGAAAAAAGGGTTTTTGGTTTTGAGAGGATTCTTTAAAGTTACAATTAATTATCCTAGATAAACAAGGAAACTAAAGGGGAGGCAACTTCAGCAACTGATGCAAACCTCTTAATCACGTGATCAAGCAACCCATAATAAAGATGATACTTTCTCAAGAAAGCTGAAAATCAAGTTTGAGAACCTTCACTGTGAAACCTAATTTAAAAAATAAAGAAAGAGAGAAATAGACCGACCAATACTAAGTGGAAAACATGAAAGAACCGGTCCAAGGATAACCAAAAAGAGATGCTAGGATAAGAACATCCAACATCCAAAAACAACCCACCACATTTAAGAAGGGGTATAAATGTGTGGAGAGGAAAAAGAGATGTCTTTTCCTCTCTCCCAAAACCAGCAGCAACTCTAGCTGCAGCAGCCCCTCTTGCAAAGAAACTCCTATCCAAACCACCCTTGCATGTCACCCCTTTGAATACTTGAGTGAGAAGATAGTTCAAGAGTCGAACGAGAACTGAAAACATGAAAAGAGGAAGGGGATAGAGGGCTAGTTGGAACAGTAAAGGAAGGAGAGAAAAACCAAAAGGAGAGGAGGAAAACCACCAAAACCTTCCCCAGATCTTGTTTAAAAATCATGTGGTAAGAGTAAACTCACTCTCCTACTTGTTAATTTGAGATTTTAAAACAAGATGAGAAGGAAACCTCAAATGGAATGACCTAAGGTTCTTGCACTTTCAATTTGGAAAGATTAAATGGAATGGCTCGAAAATTAAGGATAGAAAGGATGTAATTTGAGTCTCACCTATAACAAAAGGAAATTGATGCATGTTGAAGAACAAACCCTAACTAAAGGCCGGTCTATTGAAAGAATGAAAGAAGCATGGAATGATGAAATGTGTCAATTGTGATCTTGTTATGCTCTTAGGAAAATACTTGAGCTCCAATAGAATTTTTACATATGCCAATACCTTGTTTTACATCATGAATTGAAGAACATTCTTGATTATGGATTTAGAAGATTGATGTGTGAATTGATGCATGATAATATAGATATGTTTATTGTGAAAATGATGATTTACATGAGTAAACTAGAAGGGGAGGGGATACAATGTTTGGCTAAGAGGAAGAAAAATGAAGGAAGCATTTGTATGATGAATATCCTTAGAGAAACAAAATAAATTGTAGAAATTGAACTCATGTGTAATGTGAAATTAATTATTAGCTTGTGTTTTATGATATGGAATGGTATAATTAAGAGTGATGAAATGAACGCTTGATGTCAATGCCTCATGTTTCGGGCCCATGAAAGCTTGGATAGAACCCTTGAAAAGTGCATTTTTGAACTTAATTGTACTACTTGACAACATTGAAATGAACCTGATGAGATTATGGAAAGAAATATGATTCTTGAACATCCTTGATAGTAATTCATAAGTTAGAATGCCTATAACACCTTATGTCATGCTATAATGAAAGAGAATTGATGATATCACATGAAGAACTCAAAGTATGCTTGTTAGGGAAGTGATATAGGCTTTGAGCATCTTAAAGACCATCATGAAGATAATGGTGATTAATAGGTTCTCTTTATAAGTTGATGAATGTGTGATATTGTCACGGAATAGAAACATTACATGTTACCCTTGCTTCATAAGCTTTGGAAGTGAATTTAGTTGTGATCTATATCCAAAACTAGGTTGAAGTATGGTCTTTAGGAGAAAAACTCGGTATTGACCATATACATGAACTTAGGGAAAAGTGACTTAATTTCATTAATGATTTTTAGTGTCAGAATGACTTAATTTTCAATGATGATTTTCAATGTCAGAATAACTTGGGGCGTAAGTATTTTTGAAGATTGATTTAAGGTCATGATGCGAACCTCGTGATCACGTAGTCACGCAACCTACACACAAAGACATCAATTCCTGGAAAGCCAAGTAAATCAGGTTTGATAGGAATGTGACACAAAAATAACTTGTACATAGGCACCAGCACTATTGGAAACGGAAAACCCCCCACCCAATGAATATTGATTCACGAATGAGAAGTATAAGGATGACGTCACAAAGCCAGTTGTTCTTCGATAAGTCGTTTTTAGTTCTTTACAGAACTATGGAAGGGAGATTATCTCACCAACACACACACACACACACAAAGTGCGACAAACAAGAAGTTTTATTAATCTGAATTGTCTCCCTTACATGTCTGGTTATGCCTTTATTTATACTAACTCTAGATTTAAATAAACCCTAATGGACCCCCTTTAGGTGGACTTATATGAAGCCCACTTATAATTGACTCAAATAAGTAATAATAACCCAAAAACTAAGAAGAAAATAATAAAAAACAATAAAAATCCAAAAATTATCATCCTAAATATGCTAGAATAAGATTTATCACCATTAAGAAGTCCCAAATAGATTAGGAAATCTGATTTGAAGGTAGAATTTATTCTGAAGTCTTCTTTTCTTTTTGTAGCAAGGATGAATAACGAATCCTTGTAAGAAAGGGATTCTGAAATAATTATGAATCCTTGCTATAATTGGAAACTATGCTGCAACCCATTAAAGATCTTTATAGAATTAGTAGATTTTCAAAATAAGCTGTCATATCCTTTTAGAAAAAGAATAGGGCCAAATAGGAAGTCTACAAATCAAAAGGAAGTAGATAACAAAATTCATACAGCCTCTATGACCCGTATTGGGATGCCTTCCCGAACTCTGATTGACTTGCAATTTAAACCCAAGGTAGGACATGTTAGGAGACTCCACGTAAAATTTCAGCTCGATCCAACGATCGGATTGAGAATTATGATTGTTGTCGTAAAACTGGATAGTTGCACATTTTACGTAAAATCCAAATTTGACCTTTCCTGGATCGTATCACTCCCGATGTGGAACTTAATTTACAAATGCAACCATGACGAAGATCATGGAAAGAATGAATTTCGTGATGGGAAACATGTGTGACAGACTTGAGAAGGTGGGAAAACATGGTAACGTGGCTAGAACATGTACCCAATGTGAGAAAGGTTAGGACTGAACCGAAATCAAACAATGGAAGTGGGACCAAAAGGCCAAGGTGGGATGATTATAAGGATTTTGAGGAGGACGTTGATGATAATGGTGATGGTGGTTTTAAGAATGAGACCATAATCCATCGGGATGGTTTTCAGCAGCCTAGAAACTGAAGGGATTTCATGTATTTTGATGAGTTGTTCTGGCCAAAGAAAAGGAGGATTTAAAAGGAGATGTGGTATCAAAGGTAGAGAAATAAAGAGATTAATGTTCTAAAAAAAGAATCCAAGAGTCTATCTCGTATTCTAGGGGAGATGAAGCAAGAACTTGATGTGTTAACAGCAGCATTTAATGCCCAACAAGCTTCAAAAAAAGAGGAGAAAAAACGTGCAATGATGATATACGAAATAGAACGGCTGCTACTTTCATCCAAAGTTGTTGACGACGATTGTTGGCAAGAAAAGAACTCCAAAGGCTTTAAAAAGAGGCTATAGAATTGTCCATTCAACTTGTTGGAGATTCGAGGATGAATTATCTTGAAGAGAGGGAATGATACGATCCAGGCAAGGTCAAATTTGGATTTTGATGTAAAATGTACAACTATCCAGTTTTACGGCAATAGTCCTAATTCTCAATCCGATCGTTTGATCGGGCTGCAATTATAGGTGGTGTCTTCTGACATATTGTCCTACCTTGGGTTAAAAGTTTAGGTCAATCGGAGTTCTGGAAGGCATCACAATATGGGTCAACATAGGTTGTATGAATTTTGTTATTTACTTCCTTTTGACTTGTGGAGTTCTTAATTGGCTAGGATTCTTTACCTAATAGGATGTGGTAGCTTGTTTTGGAAATATCCTAATTCTACAAGGATCTTTAATGGGGTGCAATATAATTTTCTAAGTGTGGCAAAGATTTATTAATTTTTCACAATCCTTTTCTTACAAGGTTCCTTATTCATCCTAGCAAAAACAAGGAAAGAAGACTTCAGAATTAATTCTACCTTTAGATCAGATTTCCTAATTTATTTGGGACTTCTTAAGGGTGACAAATTTGATTATAGCATATTTAGGATGATATTTTTCAGATTTTATTTGTTTTTTTTATTATTTTCTTCTTAGTCTTTGGGTTATTATTACTTATATGGGTCAACTATAAGTGGGCTTCATATAAGTGAAGCCAATAAAGATCTTGTATCAAAGTGAGAAGGAACTAAGGAATAAGAAAGTTCAGCTAGTAAAAATCTTGTGGAGGAACTCACAATTTGAAAAAGAAATATGGAAGGAGTCGAAAATAAAGAGGAAACATCCTATATTGTTTTCTGCCACAGGAACATCTTCTGAAATTTAAGGGATGAAATTTCTAAAGGGAGGAAAATGTAAACACCTAAGACATGAGATTAAGTAAATAGAGAATAACCCATTTGGTAAAATATAAAAACTCTAACATAAAGTATTATAACACACATAAGTGGGTAATGAGAAATTAAGGTATAGGAAGGAAAAAGGGATGAGGAGACTAAATTGAAAATGTATGAACAAGAACAAAAAAAAGGAGAGAGGAAAACCCGTAAGCCCTAGGAAAAGAAAGGGGCTGATGGCAGAAGGGAAGAAAGGGAAAGAAGAAGCCATTTTTCTCTCTTCCAACACCTCCTCTCAAAGAGAACAAGTAGAGAAACACATACAATCAGATCCATAGAGAAAAATAAAGAGTTGAGTGAAGATTAAACACCCAAAAACCAAATAAATTTAGGAAGAAAAGAAGAGGGGGTTGGCAGCAACAGAAGAGAGTGAAGAGAGACCAAAAGATTTGAAGGAGAAAGAGTTTAGAGAGGCAGAAAAAATAACTAGGAACAAACCTATCATCCTCTTAGATAAACTTCTCTAGGTCTTAGATTAAGGTTCTTGAGGAATTTTTCTGGGTAGATGGAAGGTAAGGATAAAGTGTGAAGGAGAGATGAAGAAGGCTTGATAATATGTTAGAAAAATTGAAGAACAAAATGACTAAAAAAAAAGGCTAGAAAGCCTTTTGCCAGACGTGGAATTAGTGATGGGGAAAAAAATTTTTATACTAAATTATGCATGCATGTTAAAATAACAAGTGTAAGATCATACAAGAAACAATGATGTGTTGAAACTCAAACACACAAACAAATTCTTATGATCCATGCTCTTGTAAAGCTTATTTTTTGAATGATTGAAATCTCATGTGTGATTATTGATAAACAAATGATATCCTGTATGTAATAGAGATAAAAGAACAAAAGAAATGCATGAAAAGTGATTGTTTATGTGTTGAACATACAAAACCAGAAATCTAGACAGTGTTGTTAGCTAACTTGTGACTAGAAGTTGACCTAGTTAAAGGTAGAAATTTGGATATTACCCCTCATGAAAGTTGTAAAATTGGATGTTAACTTTTAAATGAGGCTGAAATCACCTAAATTGAAGCTGTAGAACTCTAGATATTAGTAAAAACCTGAAGATAGGTCAGATTTGAAAATTATGGGCATAATTTACACCAAATCTTAAACTGAAAATTTAGGTTTATAGCTGAGAAAATTTGAGGTAAATATCTTCATGAAAAATGTGTTCAATTACGTTACATTTCTCAAGGAAACCTTACTCCATTTGAAGCTATAAAACTCTAGAAATTGATAAAACACTAGGGAGGAGTCTGGTTGTACATTATAAGACAAACCTGCATACCGTTATATGTCGATGAATTTAAGTGTGTAAATGGCAGAATTGTGTTTAACCCTCTTCATCAATGCTGTGTAATTGTGCTTTAGCCTACTAAAGAAATAAACCCCAAATGAAATCGAGTTCTACAACTAAATAGTGTTCTAGAGCACTTACAATGTATTGTTTGAACATAATGAGTTTTAATATGAAGTTAAAAGAAGTAATTCTTGTGTAAAGAATGAATATGTAAACTTGTTAAAGAATATACTAACAGAAAAATATTGGTATGGTTCAGAGGGAACATTGGGTTTTTTATCAGAGGAGCTCCCTCGACCGGAGAAGGAGACTATAATGAATGAAGTCAAATCTAAATTTTTGAATTTATGATGAATACTAAAACATGAAAGTAATGTGGATAAATTATGAATATAATATAAGATTGATGCAATTGGAATGCTTTTGTAACGAGCAAAAAACTAATGTGTGAATCGTTTCCGATAATTTCTGAAGTTATCGGAAACTAATGAATTTGAATTGCTTGCAACTCATGAAATTAGATTTGAAATTTTTGGTTTAGTGATGAATAATGATCATGATATGATTTATGAATATGATGTGAGGTTAGATAAAATAGAGTGCTTTCGCAAAGTCAATGTAGGGATTATTTCCGAGGTCTCAAAAACTAATGAATTTGAATTGTTTTCGCAATGAATGTTGAGGTTATTTCTAAGGTCTCAGAAACCAATGAATATGAAATGTTTTCACTATGAGCGAAAGCCAATGTTAGGATTGTTTCCGAAGTCTCGAAAACCAATGAATTTGAATTGTTTTTGCAATGAGTGAAAACCAATGTTGGGATTGTTTTTGAAGTCTCAAAAACCAATGAATTTGAATTACTTTCACAATGAGTGAATGCCAATGTTGGGATTGTTTTGAAGGTCTCGAAAACCAATGAATTTGAATTGTTTTTGCAATGATCGAAAACTAATGTTGGGATTGTTTCTGAAGTTTTGGAAACCAATGAATTTAAATTGCCTTTATAATGAGCAAAAGCCATCATTAAGATGTTTTTCGAGGGTTATGGAAAACATTGTTCTATAAAGACTAGGATGGTGAAGTCGTTGTGAAGATTTTGAGTGATCTTGCATATTAGATGATTTACACATGTGCATATATGTTCTACGTAATTATTGTGAAAGGCATAATCATCACTCATGAGAACTCCTATAATATTTGATAGGAATAATGAGTGCTCTCATTTTTGTTACACTTAAAAGTAAAATTATAATCGTAATATGAAATTTTGCTTAACTAATCTTTGTTGCAGGACCTTCGCATATTGGTGGACCAAGTAATTAGGTGATAGACGAACCACATGACTTCAAGAACTTTTGTTGTGCATGTAATAGCTTTTGTAACTTAAACTAAATAAAATAATAACTATTTTCTTCGTAATGATGTTATTCTACCTATGTATGTCTTATGTAATGAAGTCCTTAGACAAATATCTCATGCATTTAGACTAATCTACTACATATATATATATATAGACACACACACACATCTTAGGATCAACATGTATGAGTGATTTAATAGGTTCCCTTTTTATCTAGCACATGTTTTGAGTTATATTCTTGTGAATGTATACGATACTAATATTGAAAGATGAAATGTATATATGATGTAGAGAATGATTTTGATGTCGAGATGACATGAAATGGGTACTAAGGTGAATGACCTATGTGACTATAAAGACTTTGACATGTAGGAAATTGTTGATAACTTGGTATGTCCAATTATAAGGGAAACTCTGCCGAAATTTTGGTAGAAATTTAAGTGAACCTAGCACGAATCCAGTATTAAAAATAAATACTTGACTATTGAGATATTGAAAAAGTTTCCTTTCTTACTGGTGTTGGTTTGAACATCTAACAACTTGACCTGGGAATGTTGTTGGTGCAGAGTATGACCTCTTAAAACATAGGTGTTGGCAAATCCTGCAAAGTCTAGGTATGAAATTTACGTAAGCTTTTGACTTTTTTTTTTTGTCTTTGACAAGTTCATATAAGCATTTAGACTTGGTTGGACTTGACAAGCTAATTTCATGTGGGAACTTTTTGTAAAGTTTGCTTAAAAACCATGATTAATGGATATATTTGAAACCAAATTAAAGATAGAATTCACTAACTTTTAAAATTAAAAATTTATTGGAAATTATTCTCCAATAAAATTTTTTTAACATAGAATATTAACAAAATTTTTAAAAAATATGAGTTAATGAAAAATTGATCTTAAAGAATCCTTAGTTGACATGTTTTTGTAAAGCCCTAAATCCTCTTTCCCACATTAAAAAAAAAGATACAAGATTGTCTTGTAATTTATATAGTGAGGAGATGAAAAGTCATATGTAAGTCTATACAATGGCTTTAGGCTTAAGCCACATGCATTTGCTTGCTTTGCTCGTGCTGAGTTTAATTTGTTTTTGTTTTTGGGTAACTTATTTTGAACTTCAACTTGGATTTATGATAAAATAATTTTTTGGCCCATAAAAAATTATTTTTTTCCAGCCCATTTATTTATATCCAGTTCATGAATAAAGAGTTTGGACAATGTTCTTCTTCAACCTAAATCATTTTTTATACATAAAATGTCAAAATTTAAAGCTAAAATAAATTATTGGTTAATTTTTTTATGACATGTAATTAAAACAAAACTGCAAGAATTAATTTTATTAACTACCATAATTAATTTGTATCACTTTTGGTTCTAAAATCCACTCTGAAAAAAGACTGAAGGAAAGTTTTTTACATAGAATTTTGCAAATTCTTCTTCACCTAAGTTTTTTTGCTTATTATCAGCTCTATTTTTCTCTTTATATTTTTTTATACTCAAAAACTTAAATTCAGTCTTTATAAAGAGTTATTTTATTAATATAATCTCGTGAGCCTTATTTAGAAGTGACAAGATTGACAATATTTTGTATGAACTTAGAGATGAGTATTAAATCTTTAAAGACAAAGTATTAATCCTTCACAAGAACAAATATTCAGCTTAATTAGATTTCAAGTGCTTTGAAGAATGTCAAAGTCATGCAAATTTAAACCCTTAAAGTAAGGATATAGTCCATATAGATATAAGTATTAGAGCTTAATTACTCAATCAAGACAATATATTTAAGTTTAAATTAAACAAACCAAGTAAAGATGTAAATTTTAAGTCCAAACACACATTAATTCTAAAAGTAACTAAAATTAAGGTTTTTTTTATGATCTAAATTAATTAAAATAACTTAGAAAGCTAAGAAATAAATTCTAAAAATTAAGAGGCCAATTGACAAAAAGTTAAATTAATAAAAAGAAGATTTTCTTATAAAAAGTATTCCTTCAGCATACTTAGACATTAATTATTGAATTTAGATATGTTTTCTAATATGATTTGTGATAATAAATCATTTATGAAAAACAATATGTTTTTCTACTTATCCTTACCTTTTAATTAACTAGCATTCATGCATCAATTAACTCTAATCACATAATAATTCATTAAGCATGCAAGATTTAATTATGATAACATTAGGATCAAGATTGATGCAATTGATTTATGATAATTAAACATGTACGAGGTGTTAATCTAATCAAGACTTATTTTTTCCAAGTAACAAATAATCAAACATGGGTTTGAAAATTAGATTTGCTACTTAAGTTAATTACTTATGAATCTATCATAATTATGTTATAGATTGAAAATCAAAAACATATGTTACAGATCATATAGAATTTAGATAATCAATTATTAAATTTAATCATAGAAAAACATAAGATATTCATGTATCACAATCAAATATAAAATAATTTTAAGCACATGTCCTCATGATAATTTAAAATCCAAGAGTACTAACCTCTTGAAATTAAAAACCAAGCTTGTTGCAAATTTAGAAAAGGAAAAGGAAAAGGATATAAAAAATAATAATTCTAAAAACAATAGAATCCCTCCTTCTCTTCTTATATGTTTTAATGTGATCCCCTTCTTTTTTAGAGGTTAGGATCGATTATATATAGAGTTAAGGAAGTTGAGAAGTTTCCTAGTTAATAACTAACTCCTAATCATATTATTTTAATATTTCCTTATACTAATCTAATTTTAATGACCTGTGTATTGATTTTAACCTTTTAAAGATGTTTCTTGATCATATAGGACCTTTCCATATCATTAATGAATTGTCATGTTATCATCCTAACATGGAAAGATTGGTTGCCTCGAGCTAGTTTACTGGTAGATTTTAAGCTCAATTTCAAAGATGTTCTCTTTTGTAAGAATGAGTTACTGGTCCTACCATATGTGGATAAAAAGCTTGAGATATTTAGTTTTTAGATTAACTTGAGTCGCAACAAAATATCATTTGTAGCTTCAGATATAGTCTAAATAATACACGAATGTCTCGATTGACAAATTTACTCTGATTAATCCTAATCCTAATCCTATCAAGACTTTTTTGTTCAAGCTGGATTCCTAATGCAATTAAGATTTGAACTTCTTAGATCCGGTAACTTGTCCCAATGTTCTCTTTCTAGTTATTTACTTGAAATTGTGCTCAAAATGCTTCATTTAACTTTTTACATTTTGTATCTACATAGCACTATTAAGCACAAAATAAGTTAAATGAGCTATTATAAACATAAAAACACATATAAAAGACTAAGAATAAAATACTAAAAAGATAGAATAATATAAGTGTATCATGCTTCAACAAGTACACAACTTATACTAGTTTAGATTAATTTTAATATATTATATGCTTAGTATATATGTTGGTATTTCGTTTGATTTTTTTTTTGTTGCAAGTCTCAATATATGCTTATTATATATGTTACTAATTGATTTTATATTAATTAAATAATATATAGTGCATGCATATAAACTAAATAATTATGATCACTGATACTTCTATGATATCAAAAAGTTCCATATTTGAGATCTTTTGGTATTGTGATATCTTTTGTTTTTTGCCCAACCGCAAAAAAAAACTATTTGATTAGCCAAATAGGCATTGAACCTCACATATAATTGTGTTTTTAATCTTGATTTTATAGAAGCTAAAATAACCTGTTTTTTTTTTAATTCACAGAGACCTACTTTTCATTTCATGCAAAAATCCATCCCATATCATTTTTAATCAAATACATTTTTAAGCTAATTTTTTTGAAACTATAACTAAAAATATGTTTTCTTAAGCTTTTTTTTTTTATAACCGCAATCGTAAAAGCTACCACAATGTCAAACACACAAGAAGGGCTAATAGTTTGGTATTGTGGTAGCTTCTATTTTTTGCACAACCATAAATAAAATCATTTGGGCAGTCAAAAATAACTTTTGTTTTTTTCATTGGTCCACATATAACTGTTTCAAAAATTTTGTAGAAGTTAAAATAACTTATTTTTCATTTATTTTGCACACAAACATCAATCTCTTTTAGCAAAACAGGAACCGAACATCTAGTGAAGTGCCTGAACGAAAAACAGTTAAAAGAGGGTTTAAAGCAACTAATAAGCCACAGTGCAAATGATGACAATGCTCAGTTTACAAGTACTCAGAGGCTTAACACTGGTGAAGATTGGAAAATCAACATGCTCTGGTACATTTTACGACTTAGCAGTGACAGAAAGGCTGGATTTAACATTTGAACCTAAGACTATGCTATGGCAGGCTTCCTACAAGCTATTTTTGCAGGATTGTGCTTTGTCATTACAAGAACAGCAGTAGAAATTTTACAGCGTAAGACATTTTGTCAAAAGTTGAAAAGGTATTCATATGCAACAATAATGAAGTTGCAACCAATTTAACTTTGTATTGCATCGGTGAGTACCCCAGGATTACAAGTTGGGATGGGGAAAGCATCTCAAAGCTAAGCCACTGCTGTAGGATTATATTTCTCATTTAATTGGTAATGGAAGAATAATCTTTCTTTGGTACTTCTGGGTTGGGAAACAAAAATGATTTTCTCATTCTGATACTTCGAAGTTGTATGGTTAAAACGTCTGGCACTCAAAATTGCTCATAGGATATATTTTTGACCTGGCTGGCCTCAATAACAAGATGATACACTAGAAGAGAAGAGGCATAATTCATAGCCTTTTTCCTGAGAGGCTTAACAATGTTGGCATAATTCATAGCCTTTTTCCTGTGTGTGGATTCTACTACTAAATTTTTATCATTTAAAGTAATGTATATATTTAACTATTTAACTCCTATGAATTTGATTTTTGTACTTATTGGTGAAAAGATTGGTTTGAATAGTAATCGTAGTGAAGACATTCCATAAAAATGTGCGACAACAGATTAAAAAGAGAAATACTGTGTATGAAACTAAAGCCAATAAAGAATACAAACATGTTGTATTCCAGCCAGGTGATTGGGTTGAGTACATATGCGCAATTGGGTTGAGTACATATGCACAATGAGACATTTTCAACCTAGAGAAAGTCCAAATTACAACCATGAGGAGATAAGTCTTTTTAGATCGTTGAAAGGATAAATGACAATGCTTATAAAATTGATTTGCCTGTTGAGTATGATATTAGTGCTAATTTTAATGTTTCTCATCTTACTCTGTTTGATGTAGATGATAATTCAAGGTTGAATTTTTTTGAAGAAAGAGGGGATGATGAGGATCATCCCAACACCAATCTTAATTATGTCATAGATCCATTGGAGGTGCCAAGTGGACCAATTACAAGAGCTAGATTAGTAAAGAAACTTAAAGAGGCATTGAATGAACTTATTTAAAACATTTGGGTCAAGATGAACCTAGAGAAGCTTGGGGACATGAAGGACAACCTCTAATTCATCTAATCCAAATCTAAGAAGAGCTCAATCCAAGTCTTAATGGGGGGCTGATGTGTTCGACCCAAAAGTTAGCCCTGCTTGGGCTTATTTTCCTAATGTTACAAGGATTAAAAGTCAACAATTATTCTTTTATTTTGTGCATTCAGTTAGATCTGATCTTTAATGAGAGAGGACTTTTATCATTCAAAAAAGAAGTTTCCTAGTCCACCAAGAAAACTAATGGGTGACAGATTTGTTTCCTAAACTAGGAAGGATTATTTAATGATTCTCCTAGTATAAAAAATAAAATAATTAATTCAACAACTAAAAAGGAAAGAATCATTATTTTTATCCAAGTAAACAAGGAAACCAAGTTCTACAAGGAAAAGTTAGAGGAGGCAACAAAAGTTTCCAAGTCAGAATTGATTTTCCTAGTCTATTTGGAATCCCTAAAGTCGACAACTTTTTCTAAGTATGTAAGGAAGGCTTCCTCAGCTATAACACCTTATAAACTAGAAAAATCAAATTTAATATCTTTCATTTTCTTTGTTAATTACAACAACAACTCTGAACCTTTATTTTGATTTTTATTTTAGGCTTGTTTAATTAAGGGTTTGAGTCTAATTGTAAAAGCCTTATACAAGTACACAACTTGTGTCCATTAGGGTTTAGAAACTTCTGGATAATTAACTCTCTTTTGCCGCAAAGTTTTTTTTGTGTCAATAAGATACTCTTTTCTTTGGTTTTGTAAAGAACTGAAAATAACTTATTGAAAATAAACTGACTTCGTAGGATCATTCTTATACTTTTTATTCACAAATCAATATTTGTTGAATGGAGGTTCATTTCCAATAGTGCTGGTATCTCAAATCTAATTTACTTGACTTTCTAGGAATTGATGTCTTAGCATACAAGTTGCTTAACAATGTTATCAAGACATTTGCATTACAAATTCCATTGAATGATATGTATTCTTATGGATTTAGATTATGGATGCACTCCATTTTCTAGAGTCCAGCAAAAGAAGAAGATCTAGCTCACCACCATAAACAAAAGCACCCATTGTCAATTCGAGAGCCATTGAATTGGAGCAAACTAACAGCTCAAGTAGCAACAATTGATTGCTACAAATTAAAAGATGAATTTATAAATTGGAAATTAATATTAACTACAAGCTCTTTATGCGTCCATGGACCCCTACCCCTACCCCTACCCTAAGAAAACAAAAATACTCTCTGTTCCATGTAAAGCTTCATTACAAGTCACCAATAAACTAAACAAACATATACAAGGAAACCCACATCCATCTAATAAATGAACAATGCATAAAAAGAAAAAAAAAAATGAAAGTTTGAATCAAGATCATTCTCTTGAAAGAACAAGCAGGTTGGAATCCATCAAAATTCGAACAAGCGGATATCCGGTTGATTTGGATACCATTGCCATCCATAAGGACAAGGGAACTTTAGATGCACGCCCATCTATATGTTTGCATCCCAAGTCTTCACAATTTTTAGTCTCAGGATTTTGAAGATCTCGCCTTCTAATCATGTCTTTCGAGATTTTTTTATGCTGAAACGGTAAGCCGTCTATGTGCTGATTAAGTCAATTTCTTTTTTAATTAATAGCAGCTGAAAAAGGATCCATTTAGAAAATTTGGTATGAAACAGAGGCAGGTGACATACATGCTTGCCAACAGCCCCATGTTCGGCATGGGTAACTTGTTCAGAAAAGGCATACCGTGGTGTTCTCTCAGCACATCAGGTTCAAAATATTACACAATCAGAATCTCAAAAGCCTACATTTGAAAAAATAAATTACATATATGAAACACGCAGACCAAAAGAATTCTGAGGAGAACATCTACTAGTAGTTTCGGTGGCTTAACTGCTGATGATATTTTGCAAACTAGGCAGCAATTTGGTTCAAGGAAAGAGAAAAGGAGATTCATTCTTTCAAAGGAAAGCTATAACTACTTAAAGATCAGTCGAGGCTTATTGTTTTGACAGCAATCTCTCTTTCATTTCACCTGTCATTACAAGTTATAGCTTGTAGGCTGAATCACTCTAAAGAGAGAAAAGAAGAGCTATTCCTACAAAATGAAACTACTACATCTGCAGAAACCCTACAACCTAAAATGATTAAGATCTGTGAATAAATTCACTCCCCCAAGAAGTTACATTTACGATCTACAAGCTTGGTCCCATTGAGGGGTTTTCCAGATGAGAATGTCACCATATAAATTTTCTTCCTTCACGTCCACATATCCTTTACTTTTCAATACCTACAAGGTTAATTACAAATACGACTTAGCTTTTGCTTCCTCTTTGCCAAAGATGTTTAAAGTTTTGACAGTGTAAAGATCTTTCTTGATTGTGTGGATAACCCAATATCAAAGATTTAAATAGTCGATACCTCTCCTCTCCCAGATTATCTAAACATTGGTTTAAATCGCTTTTTTAAGTAGAAAGCAGCAAATATCAGTTCTTGACAACGAAAATCAGTTGATCAGTTTACCTACAATAAATTCACAACATGATTTTCTCCTCTACAAATATTTAATCCCACTAAGTGTATTAAACTTGATGTATATGACACTTTGTTTTCGAATTTGCACTTGATTATTAACCTTCTCATTCAAAAAGAAAAGGCCAAACCAGAAAGTAAATGCTTAAAGAACACAGGATATATTTACACAGGACCCACAACAAAAGAAAAAAAACTTACATGAACGATATTTCAAATCAGATCGCCTAATAAGCAAATAAAGGAAACATAAGGGGCTCTTTGGATTGTGGTTATGAAAACAAGTTTGCGAAGGATTTCATGATTAGAATCATCAAACAATTTATACAGCAAGAATCTTAGGTAGAGGCTTTTGGTGTTAATTTCCACATGCTTCTTAGTTTTTACTACTATTGCTTGAGAAAAAAAAGGCAAAACAGTATTTCCATAAATTTTAGTATCTGTTCATTTTAATTAAACATAATTTTTATCATTTAGAAAAACAAACAAACAAACAAACAAACCCTCTCAATGACACATTACCGAACTATTTTCACACCCATGCCACAACAATGACTACAGCAACGGGCAAGACAAAAGCCAACATCTTTTGGACCAAAGTGCTATGTTTGAAAAAAAATTTCATCCTTCTCAAAAAAATGACAGACAATATAGCCGTGAGTCAATCAGATAAAGTATTGGAGAGCACTAAGGTACATACCAGTATCTCATAGAAGAGCCTGGCACTCTCTCTCTTGGTTCTTCCTTCCAAAATTCGCAATAAATTTAGAACTTCCTCCTGTCTTGTTTTCTTCTGTATCAGAAAACTTGCATGCAAGCATTTCACTGCCACTCTGTCAAGTAAATTCAATGGAAAAAAAATTGAAGCAAGAATCAGACATTGATGCTTCAGATGAATGAGAATATTGCAAACCTTTATCATACCTGGTTCTTTCTGACCACCCATCTGCAATACATACAAAGATGAGAATCCCATGTGTGGTGATCTGAATGGTCAAAACAAAAAAAAAAAGTGGACAAAAAATTGACTTGTCATAGTTCTTACAATGCTCCTGGTTATCTCCAGATGTATTCATGTCCTGGAGAAAACAGAAACAATATCATATATCAGTTCAATAAGCTTACACCCAGATGTATAAGAATCTGAGAAGGATATTAATGCACATAATGCCTGGCATGATATTTTGACTTGTCTTTGTAAACTTTACCATTGTCACTGCTTTACCTCATTAAGCAGATTGAAATCAAGTTCTTGATCCAGGCTACGGCAAATTTCTTTCTCAACAGTTTTGGACCTTAGTCCATCTGCAACATAAATATCAGGTCTCTCAGGGCTCTCAAAAGACCTCACCGATGTTGTGCACTGAATAGGTGTTTCTGGAGCGATTGCCATTTGCTCTAAAGAGCCACCAGCAGTGGGAGATTCTGCTATATCTAACTTTCCAGGACGTTCCAAAGTTTCAGCAAATCTACTAGCAGAAGGAGATCCAGACACATTTGACTTCTCTAGAGTCTCCACAGTTTCAACTGATCTTCCAACAGTATAAGATTCTGACATGTCCGAAAGTTCCATGGTCTCAACCAATCTAGCACTAGTAGGACATTCAGACACAAACTTTTGTGGAGATTCCAAGATCCCAGCTGATTCTTGAATCAACATATTTTCTGCAGTTTCCACAGTTTCATCTAATCTGCCAACAAGAGGAGATCCTGAAACATTTAACTTTTCCAGATGCTCTGTATTTTCCACTGACCCTCCAATGTTTTGAGACTCTGAAGCATCCAACTTTTTGGAAGGTTCCTCTATTTCAACTGATCCACCAACACTCTTGACTGTTTCTGGAATTAGTAATTTCTTTGTGCGAAAGAGGGATCCAAGCTCTAGTGAAGCACCTGTTCAAAACAAAGTTAAAGAGGACAGCACAAGTGTACTATGCTACAGAGGAAATGACAATGCTTAACTTACAAGGAATCAGAGGCTCCAGGAAACACTTGTCAAGATTGGAAAATCGACAGGCTTTCCAGACAGCAAAAGCAGTATGAGGAAGCTTTCTTCGTTTGGACACCAAGTCACCTGTGTTTTCTATGCATTCCTTAATTACGCTGTAAAGTTGAACAGGAATGTTACCCACCCTAACATTGGTCGTTTGACTTTTCAGCAACTTAATTCCTCATAACACTCCTATTGTGTTCTTAAAAAGTCAAGTTTTAAATGTGCAATCATGTCTTTCTAATTGATGGTGTTAAGTTAAACAGAAATGGCAGGACATAAGACTAAAAGTAATATCATTTTTTGTTCAGAAACATATTATATAATCAGTTCTACATGGATACCCAACTTAAATTGTATGACACACATGAAAGCTCTGTTATTAGAGCTTTAACTATGGAAGAATTTAGTTGATGTGAGAACAGCCTTATAAACATTTGAAATCCATACCTCCTACATATTAAAAACCATCATTTAACATACTAAAACATAATATTTTATTGTACCAACTTGTCTCACCAGAACAACATGATATTTGTGTTCAAAGGAAAAGGAGTATCCATATTCAATAATGATAATCCATATTTTCTTTCATGATGTAATATAGCAGAACACAATTGATATGGACAAGGCATTGAGTCAGACAATAACTCTAGGCACATACATGGATTAACAATCAGAAATAACCTCGATTGAACACATGAAAAAAATGTAAGTACGAACGAAAAATGACATACTTATTAGGAAACACTACCACATCATCAAAGAAACACTTTCTTTTCCTGAGAACACGAGCATGCTCCTTAGCAGCCGGTGTAGAAATAACCATAAACTCTGGTGTGTTAGTTCCTGCATGGAGGAGATTTTTTTAATAAACATATTTGTCAAGAACTTAGCCAATGAAGATATACTATAATTGTGCAACCATTTTCACCTAGATCTGCAAACTACCACCCTCATCCTCTTCCCATCTCCCAATCTACTCCACCACAAATAAAAAGGGTAAGCAAAAGGAGTCCATCTATGCTATAACAGGCATAAAATATGTGATTTAAGACATAAAACAATCCAATTATTAACGCTGGTAAGTTATTTATACCTCACATGTTCACAAAAGAAATGTTGCAAAAATCCTAGCTCAAAAAGATAAGATTAAATTGTGTATTAAAATTGATAGGCAATTATAGAAAATTATCAGTTATGATTCCTTTCCAATAATTTTTTTTATTTCTAACAGGGAAAAAAAATTTGAGGAATTAGATCCTGAAAGGTTATGAGAAACATGAACTCAAAATCCTTTTCACCTGAAACATCTTTGAACTTGGATCGAGGAGTGGCGTCAAGTTTTATATACAATGGGTGATCTTCTGAGACAAGTTGCTGCTTTCTTTTTCCCAATGTAGTTGTTTCTGGTAAACTTGTGTTCCCTGCATTGCTCTGATGCTCTTCATTAAATGGTCTAGCATGTTCTGGAGGCTCCTCAACCGCAAGAAATGTATTAGCATCCATACATTCTTCTTGAAAAAATCTACTCTCTAGAAGCTTCTCTATGGATACTTCTACATCAGACACATTACCATCATTTAAAACACTTTGCGTTTCATTTTCTGATTGTTCCACACCAGGAACCTCTTTTTGCTGCTCCTCAGATTGGTGATATAGCTTAGCAAGCTTTCCAGGTTCTTCCTCGACCCCACCAAACATTTCAAGGTTCAGAGATGCTTCCTGACAGACACTGTCATCACAAAGCTTCAGCACACTCATTCCTGCATGTGTTTCATCCACACCTATCTTATCTGGAACCTTTGAGTCCTCCTCATCAGTTAGATGATCTTCAACAAATGATTTTCTAGTGTTTGTAGGCTCCTCAACCTCAAGAAACATTTCAAGGTCCTCACATTCATAATGAGAGAACATACTGCCTCGAAGCTTCTCCATGCTTGCTTGTAGAGTGCTTACACTACACAATGTGCCTTGCTCCATAACATCCACCAAATGAGATGAAAAAACACTGCAACATGAGTATAAAGTGAGTAAATGTTGAAAACATAACATATGAACAGGGGGGGTTGGGGGGGGGGGGGGAAGGTGATGGAAATGCAGGAAGGCATCTAGAACAACAGAAAAAGGAAACTTTAAGTTCAAGTTCCATACTCTTCATTCATACTGTAACCTGAAGACCAAGTATCTCCACAGGCAGCAAATTCCTCACAGTGATCCTTCAAATATGATAATATTAGTATTATAGGTACACAGATCTGTAGGAATTTAATAGAGCAGTAAATGTACAAATCTTATGAAAACTATGAAGTTGGAGTAGTAATGCTGATCAGAAAAAATTTCAGCCATTAAAAATCGTTAACACATACAAAAAGAAGCACCTTGCAAGAATCCAAAATGGAAGGACTGACCTATAGATGTTAAATGCTCAAAATTCAGATATAATCTTTTAAGATAATCTGATTGTCTAGCAGATACCTGGTTTAGAGAATATTTCCCTACACCCCTAGTTTTCCACATGCCATCTGTTGCATTAACAATTAAAAGGGTTAATATCTGAAGTAGAAAGAAGCATACGAATTAACTAAATTAAAACATTCAAAAATTTTAAAGAAATATTTACATGGAGATTCTCACTGATGTTATGTAAACAACTGAAGTAGACTGAAGTATTAATTAAACAAGGAAACTCCAATACCTTTAAGTGTAATTTCTTCGTGGGGCATCACATTGCCTCTGGGAGGTATAAGAAATATGAATATAAAAACCAATCAATAGAAAGAAATGATTAAGCTCTTCAGCCCACAGATAAATAAACCATATATAGCTTACCCAATAGTATCTTCAATGATCTCCAGATCAAAAGCATCAAGTTCAAATCTTTCTGGTAGAGTAATAGAGAAGTAAGGTGCTTGCAAGGTTTCCACAAGTATCCCATCTTTATTACAGAGCACAAAGTCCTTGACGTTAAGAAGAACTTTGTTGCAGTCATCAAACAGATATTCAACTTTTTTGGAGTATATTCTGACTACACCAAGAAGAAGGTAGGCCAGTACTCTATATGTAACAACATCAAACCCATCTTGCAAAATTTTATCTGTTTAAAAAGACATAATGGAAAGCCAGGATGTTATACAGAAATAATGACCACAATCATAACTTTTGAGACCAGCATTCAAACTGTAACTGTCATATCTACAGCCATATTCCAAATATGTTATTTTGGGGTTAGTTTATGAAGAATTTGTTATTTTAGGACCACATATTTAGGAAGAAACTTGAAACTTAAATGGAAGAAAAATTTTCCACATTATATTATCTATTGGGTTTAGCTTTTTTCCATTTTGGCATCTAATATAAAGCAGCCTAATTTAAAAAATAAAAGTTTGAAGATAGGGTTCTTATTCTTTAATCAAATAAATAGAAATTTCAGTATTTTTTGGGTTATGTTGTGTTCCTCATCACTTGGCTCTATGCTAATATCAGCACACAGACAAGGTGCTTTTACATTAGAATCAATGTCTTGTAAATGTCTACAATCCTGCAAGAGATACCAAAGGATATTCAACAGATCTAATTCTAAACAAAATCTGACTCACTTTAGATTTGACCAATGCTATTTGCATACAAACAACAGAATATGCAGCTTGAAAAGATAAAAAATTGAAATCATACGGAAAAGGTAACTTTTAGCTTACATTTACAGCAGCTGATCTTATAGGCTTTTCCATTCAATAAAATTTAAATGCGCTTGGATTTGCTTTTTTCCTTTTTCCTATAGATTGCTTTCTGATTATAAGTTCTCAAAAATAGGGCATGTGAAACTGATTGCACCAGCATTTAGACCCCAATATGAATTGATTAAAACATAAACTAATCCAGGCTTCAACTAAGTGCAGAATAGTTCACATTTTGCCTGTTCATGAACTCAGAGACCTATTTATTGAGGTTGATCTATCTCTAGAGCGCTTATAAATTCTGACAGATACTGAACATAGCTTGAAGTTGAGCATATAAGCATATAACTTCATACTCATACCAATATATAGCGATCTCCATTTGATTACCAAGGCTGCCTATGGACCCTTATTGCCTAGCCTACAATATCTCCTCTTTAATTTTGGTTCACTACACTTGGTTATCAACCAGACCACAAACCAGACATTTTTTGAGCATGCTTTGGTCATTGAATCCAAACTTGCTGCCCTTTAATCCTCAAATATTTAAACATGTAAAATGTAAAATTGTGCATGCCTGAACCAAATATTTACTCTTCACTCAAGTTGATAGGCTGCTATCTGCTACAAAGTACAAGATAGTTGGAGTAACTTTACATTATAATTCTCCTAAATGGAAATTAATATAAGAGCATAGAACACCATTTTAACTAGCATAGTCCCGATCCTCTTTTGGTGGACAAAAAGTTTTATATGAAATGTGGATCATTGCAGTCTATTATTTATCTCTTCGCATGACAACTATCCACAGCTTGACACAGATACGAGATTAGCAAAGTCCAGCGGCAAAGATAAACCTTTCCATATTAAACTTGTTCATTGATATTGTCCAACATCATCTCCCACATTCTTATATCCACTTCTCTAGGCAGTACCAAGAAAGCAAACAAACTAGTGCGGGCTAAATTGGAAGGCAAAAGGCATTTTATTTATTTATTTATTTTGGAACCAATTAAATTACTGAATTGAAAAATTCATTTTAATTAGCATAATCTACAAATATAGAATTAGGACTGGAAAAACCTCGTGTAATTTAGAGTCAGAGAAACACCGAGAAGCCAAAATAAAGATAACCTAGATTGCAAAATGTGAGTTTAAAATCAAAACCATGAGCCAAAAAAAAGTTGTTAAAAGCCCCTAATTCAGCCATTAGAAACAACAACTTGTACAAGTCAACATTCTAAAATCGACACATAAATTGTGGAATAGAACAACAAATAAAGAAAGAAAAACAAAAGATCCCACATAAGCAAAACCTTCCCCATTGTTTTCTCGAGAAACAAACATAAAGTAAGCCCATTTATTCTCTCCTTATAATTATAATTGAGACAAGAGAATATTGTGACAGAAGAGGAAGTATATTAAAATAGTAATATAAAAAGGGAGGGTTGCTTACCAACGGAGGAGGAGATATCAGTGGAAGTGACTTGTGCTTTTTTAAGCTTTTTGAAGTAGTATGCAGCAACCCAAATGGAACCTAATGGACCTTTCCTTGACAGAAGGCAGTGTGAGTAAAACATTCCTTCCCTTCTCACTCTCTCTCCACTTGTGATTTTGCTATTCAAAATACTAATATTATTACACAGAAAGATTGTGGTGAAGAAGAAGAAGAAGAAGAGAAAAGGTACGGTAACTGCAAGAAGAAAAAGAGCCGTCTTTCTTTTAAAAAATATCATCTTTTTAATAATAATAATAATAATAAAACAACAACAACAACAATAGCAAATCACTGTAAATCCAGAGAATTTTTACCATGAATTATATTAATTTTACTTTTTATTTATTTATTTATTTTGTAAGATATTTCTTTAGCTTTTTTTCTTGACAATTAAAGTGCATAATTATTATTTTTTTATTAAATTAAATATATTTATCATATCCAAATACCTTAGATCTCACATAGTTGTTGTTGTTTTTGTTGTTGTTATCATTATCGTTATTATCATCGTTATTATTATTACTTGAGTCATATATGGTTGTCAGATCAAAGTAACGTGAGTTTTTATTTTCATTATTATTATTATTACTTAAGTCAAGTACGTTTGCCAGACCAAAGTAACGTAAATCTGGCATATTGTCAGACTCAAGTAAACTTGGGTCTGGCAAATACGTGATTCTAGCATGTAGCTAGACCCAAATAACATGAGTCTGACATGTTGTCATATCCTACTAAATTTGGGTATAGCATGGTTGTTATTGTTGTTGTTGTTGTTGTTCTTATTATTATTATTATTATTATTACTACTTGGACTTGGCATGGTTGTCGAACTCAGGGGCATGATTGTTGTTGTTGTTGTTGTTGTTGTTGTTATGATTATTCAAGTAAACTTAAGTCAAGTATGTTTGTTAGACTCAAGTAACGTGGATTAAAAAATTATTTATAAATGAAGTATAAATAATTTATAAACAACAAATCATCATAAAAATTTAATTTAACATTTTAGATCTAAAAATTCAAATCATATCTTCCCATTAAAATAGTTCATTTTGTATGTTTATAAATTTGGTATTCCTTCAATAGAAAGTCAATCTTCTTTCTCTTTTTCTGTCTTTTTTTTTTCTTTCTCTTTTGTAACTATAATTTTTTAAGTCAATGCTTGGGTCTGGCATGACCCAAGCGCCTGGACCTGACAACCATATCAAACACAAGCGTCTGGGCCTGGCGGCCATGCTAGAATCATACGACTTGGGTCTTTAGGCCATACCCAAGAGACTTGGGTCTCATATTTAAAAAAACCTCCTTTGCAACATAAATGCACATAAAGAGTTCAGACAAGCATGATAAAAAGTTAAAAAACTACATAAACTGTATAATGAAACTAAACATATATAGTCTAATATTATTAAAAAATATATAAAATAATATTGTCGTCAGTTAAAAATCACGAATGACCACCTATTAAATAAATGTTTTTTTTTTTGCAATGAGTTTGAGTAAAACAATATAAAAACGATTCAAATTCATAGAAAAAAAAAAGAAAAAAGAGAGAAGATAAAATTTCTATTGAAGCAATAACGAATTCATAAGCATAAAAAATTAACTATTTCAATAGAAAGATATGATTTAAATTTTTAGATCTAAAACGTTATATTAGATTTTAGTGATGATTTGTTGTTTATAAATAATTTCTAAACTTGGATTTTTGTTTATGTTACTTCAAGGATAGTTTAAATGTTTTTTTTATAAAAAAATAAAAAAATAATGATTAGAATTTTTGTTTAGGATACTTCAAGGATAGTTTAAATTTTTTATTAAAAATAAAAAATATTTATAAAAAAATTAATTAGACATGACTGTCAGACTCAAGTCGGTTAGGTCTAGCAAGGCTATCAGCCTAAGACGCTTAGATCTGACATGACTATCAGACCCAAGACTCTTGGATGTGGTATGACTGTTGTTGTTGTTGTTATTATTATTATTATTGTTATTAGTATGATTATTGTTGTTGTTATTGTTGTTCATTATTATTATTGTTATTATTATGATTATTGAAGTAAATTTGGGTTAGGCATGTTTGACATACTCAAGTAACGTGGGTCTAAAAATTATTTATAAACAAAGTATAAATAATTTATAAACAACAAATCATCATAAAAATCTAATTTAATGTTTTAGATCTAAAAATTCAAATCATATCTTCCCATTAAAATAATTCATTTTTTATGTTTATGAAATTATTATTCCTTCAATAGAAATTCTATCTTCTCTCTTTTTTTTCTTTATTTTTCTCTTTTTTAACTATATATTTTTTAAGTCAATGCATGGGTTTGACATGATCCAAGCGTCTGAGTTTGGCAGTCATGCCAGACCCAAGGCTCTTGAGTCTAATATGGCTGCTGGACACTCTTAATTTTTTTTTTACATTTTAAAAAGAAAATGATATTGATATTAACGTGTTGTAGAGCGCGGGCCAATATACTAGTAATTTATATATTTAGAAACATTTTATTTGTTCTTTTATTTTCTTAAAATTTGTTGAGGAAAAAAAAAGACAAGAACAAAATTTATGTGAGGGAATGACAATAATGTCTTTTATTTTATGTTCCTGCCCTTTGATGGACATATGAGAGTTTGATTTTTTGTTGTAAGTAATTTATTTGTATCATTGTTGATTTGTTGCTAGTTGAGAATAATTCTTTCTATTATTTTAGTTTTTTTGTTGTAATACGTTTTTTTTAATGATAAAAGCCTTCCTTAAAAATGCATCTTTCATAGGTTGTTTATGCCTAAATTAACAATAGGGCTTTTCAAAAATAGAAAATAAATCTTTGTTTTTTTATAATTTGTTTGTAAATATAGCATTGCTCATTTTTTTTTATAAATTTAAAATTTTGAAAAAAAAATTGAATTTTGTTTCTTCAAAAATAAAAATAATGAATTTATAAATTAGTTTACATTGTTTTTTTTTCCCAGTAGTAAATATGATTTGAGAAATGTTCAAAAGCGTCATTTCCTAAGCTTTTTCATATTTTAATTATAGATTCTTAAATAAAATTCTCATTTCTGATAATATTTTTTATGGTTTTAAAATATTCAATTAATGATTTCATCCTCCCTTGGTTATAAGAACATTTCTTTTAGCCTAGTAAGTTGGAGGATGTTTAGAAGGTGATTGAGAGATGTGTTGTGCGCAAGAAGGCTAAGGGCAAGGTTAATTCATATGGGTTGTATATGCCATTATCTTTTCTAGAGCAGCCATGAATGGATATTAGCATGAACTTTGTACTTGAGTTGCCTAAAACTCGTGGAAATGATTAAGTTATGGTTGTGGTTAATCAATTCTCTAAAATATCACATTTTATACCTTTCTAAAAAACTAACGATGCTGTAAACATTGTTGATTTGTTCTTTAGGGGAGTTGTACGTTTGCATGAAGTCCTTAAAAGTATTGTATTTGATTGTGATGTAAATTTCTAAGCCTTTTTTGGATGATTATTTGGAGGAAGCTTGAAACGAAACTATTGTTCAGTACAAAATGTCATCCACAAACTAATGGAAAAATTAAACTCTTTCTTCGTTATTGGAAGCTGTTATAAGTAAAAATTTGAAGAGTTGGGACACTTGTTTGCCTGTTGTGAAGTTTGCTTACAATTGTAATGTGTATGGTGCTACAAAATTTTCACCATTTGAAGTTGTGTTTTAACCCTTGTGTTCCTATTGATCCAGTTCCTATTCCAATTCATGAAAAGACTTCCATGGATGGGGTTAAAAAAGCATAAATGATGAAAAAACTTCACAAACAGCTTCGATCTTATATTGAGGAGAAAAAAACAAAGTATGCCAAATATGCTAATAAAGAAAGAAAAATGGTCAAATTTGAGTCAGGATGTCTTGTTTGGATTCATCTTAGCAAAGGTATATTTCCAAGAAAGTAAAAGTATAAATTGATGCCGAAAGTTGATGGACCATTTTTGGTTACAAAAAGGGTGAACGATAATGCTTACAAGGTTGACCTTCCTGGTGAGTACAATGTTTCAGATACTTTTAATAAAAAAAACTTGTCACCTTACTTGGAAGATGTTAGCGATTCTAATTTGAGAACAAATCACTTTCAACTTGAGGGTGATGATATGCATCATGATTCTAATATGGAAGAGGCTAATTCTAATGTGTATGGACATTCCGATGGTCTAATAACGAGAGCCCAAACGTCATAACTACAAAGTTCCTTAATAAGTCAAATTAGCGCGACTAAAGCTGCAATGAGTTTGGAGGCTTATAAACTGAATGAAAATGGTTCAAAAATGTTTGTTTGTTTCCAAAAAAGGCTTGGGGTCATGATTTAGGATTTTTGGATTGTAATATCCCACATCGACTAGTAAGGACTTGGAGGAAAGCTTTATATGAGCATGCTCACCTTGATTGGTAAGATGCATTTTGGGGGCATGCTTGGCTACCAAGAACAAATCCGTGAGGCCTATGAGCCAAAGTGGACAATGTCTTGCTAGTGGGGTGGGGTGTTACATTTGGTATCAGAGCCCTGCTCACTAGCTGTCCGATGGTGCCGACGGGGTCGTTGGGCTCCTTAAGGGGGGTGGATTGTAATATCCCACATTGATGGGTGAGGAGTTGGGGGAAGGCCTTATATGAGCATGCTCATATTGACTAGTAAGACGCATTTTAGGGTCATACATGGTTGCCAAGAACAAACCCATGAGGCTCATGGGCCAAAGCGGACAATATCTTGCTAGTGGGGTGGGGTGTTACAATGTTATTGTGTTGCGATGAATATTAAACCGACAATGAGATGTTGACTGGGCTATTATCAATTTAATCTACTAATGAATGGTAGTATGAGTATCATGAAGGATCTACTGTTGTATTTTATTTAATGTAATTGTGACGAATGATTGTATGAGTATTATGACGAATCTACTATTGTATTTTATTGAATGTAATTGTGACGAATGGTTGTATGAATATTACGAAGAATCTACTCTTGTATCTTATTGAATGTAATTATCACGGATGGTTGTTTGGGTATTACAAAGGATCTACAGATGTATTATATCGAATGAAATTGTCACGAATGGTGTATGAGCATTACGAAAGATCTACCATTGTATTATACTGAATGTTAATTATCATGGATGGTTGTATGAGTATTACGAGGGATCTATTGTTGTATTGTATTGAACATTAATAGTCATGAATAGTTGGATGAGTAATACAAAGGGTGTAGTGTGACACGATCAAAAGATTGATGTCTTCTCCTAAGTGTAGGAGTGTCGAAGTGTTAAATAACCCGGTAAGACCGGGGTCGAACCACAGGGAGGTTAAATATATAAATTATAAATAATAATAATAATAATAATAAGTTGAAGAGAGCTTTGAGATGTGATATTGATATAAGGATTAAACAATGATAAAAACAATTGTTAAGGTTAGAGGATCCACTAATGGTATTTCAAACAAGTATAGTATTAAACTCTTATTATTCAATTGGAAACCACACATAAAGGAAGTTCCAATTGGATTATAAATTGTTAACATAATTACATTAATTATCTTATTCGAGTAATGCTAATACTTGTAAATGTTGTCAGGTATTCATGATTATAACTTATGTTAACAACAAATCAAATTCCTTTCATAGCATAGGTGTCGGTTATACCATACGGTTTGGGCTATGAAAGTGCCAAGTATTTGTTGTACCAAGGTTATACACATAAATCTAAATTAATCATTTAACAAGTAAAGTATTAAGAGTGAATAAGATAACAAATACAAAACATGTTAGTATCAAACATTAAAGTCTATGTTGAGTTTATACTGTACTTATTCTTACACCATTAGTGTAACCTTTTCACCTTGACATAATAAACTTAGCTAAACATAATGAAGAAGAGAACCATAAATAAACAAGATAAGAACATAAATAAGATATAAGTTAACTAAGTAAAGGAAAAGAAATGAAAAGTATAAACAAGAGATTAATATAAACAAAACTTAAGCATTACAAAAATATAAAGAGAAAGAGCAAGAACATGATCTTGATCTGAAAACCAAGATGCCTAAATGCATGGCAAATGCCTCCTTTTATAGGCCAAACTTTGGAACTATTGATTTGATGACTAATTGTTGAGTGGGTGGCCACATCTTGACTTGGTGGCAATCCTTATCTTTTTATTTGAACAAAACGTCATTGATAACGTCAGAATTTAAACAGATTTTTGTCATGAAAGTTTTAGGAAATTGTCTCAGCTTTCCAACAAAAAACAAATCAGTGCATTTGGACTTTTAGAACTCGAGATATGGGCTGAACACTGAACAGTGTCTGAGCTGCAGGACAGATTTTGACTTCTCCGTTGTTGCTAAGATTTGGACTTCCAAACAGCAGAATTGAGTCTTGGATTCCTATGAATGTTTTAGGCTTATGTCTTAGCTTTCAAGCCATATAAACCAAATTGACCCAATGATTGAACAGTGTTCCAATTTGGATTGAACCAACATCTCTTTTCTAAGCTTAACTATCTCTTTGTCTTCTCAATTTTAGTAATTAAACTCATCAATCAATCCTTTGATTTATGCGATAGGCCTGCATTTAAGAGGAACATTTACCATAAATTAAATGTATCTTATTGTATCAGACTTGTTATTATAAAACATGCTTTAGTTAAGGAGTTATTGATACTTCAAGTGCAAAATGATGATATAAAACCTTGATAAAAATGCACTTTTACGTACTAATCATAGTGTTTTGTTACTGAATGCTAAACTGTTATAGAATGTTTTGTTTATGTATTACAAATGATCTATTATCATGTTTATTGTATGAAGGGTGTATCACGAAAGGTTTGCTATTATGTTGTAGTGAATGTCCACGAAAGGTTTGCTATTATGTTATAGTGAATGTCAACTTGTTACAAATCATTTGAATGAGTGATTAAAGGATATTACCATGTTATAGTGATTCATAAACCGCCTCTAGAACATTTAATTGGTTGATGATTAGCTTCGGCTAATGGCATCCGAATGGATGATCGGGATAAATGATTGAATAGCTTCGGCTAATGGCATCTGATTGGATGACTAGAAAAAATGATTGATTAGCTTCGGCTAATGGCATCCGAATGGATGACCAGGACAAATAATTGATTAGCTTCGGCCAATGGCATCTGATTGAATGACTAGAAAAAAGAATTGATTAGCTTTGGCTAATGGCATTCGAATGGATGATCAGGACAAATAATTGATTAGCTTCGGCTAATGGCATCCGATTGGATGACCAGAACAAATGATTGGTTAGCTTTGGCTAATGGCATCCAATTGGATGACCGAGACAAATGATTGGTTAGGTTCGGCTAATGGCATCCGAAGTGGGTGGCTGGGATGAATAAATGATTAGCGGAATGAACAAATGATTAGCTTCGGCTAATGGCCTAAGTGAATGACCAGGATGAATAAATGACTAGCTTCTGCTAATAGCATCTTAAGTGGATGACCGGAATGAATAAACGATTGGCTTCGGCTAATGGCATTCTAAAAGGATAGCTGGATTTGAGAGTTAGGAGTTGGTTCCAAGAATTGATGCATTCATGTATACTATGTTTGGTATATACTAAATATATGAAAGAACTATAATTGTTATGCTTTGAATATAGAATAACATTAGTTTGGCTAACTGTATTCTAGACGAATGATCGGGTTTGAGTATTGTAATTAGCCTCGGTAATTAATGAATTATTAACGGTGATATTTATATAAGTTAGGAGAAATGATAGAACTATGCCTTTTGGGTCCATGAATGAAATGTAACGCTAATATTGTCTTATTATATTTCTTTAAATTTTCTATAATGCTTGGAATTATCTTGTGCTGTAACAGGGACATCATACCAACATGGTGAGTAGGGAAATCTGTTTTGCAGCTCGCACATTTTGAAAAGAACTATATATTCACATGTTATGAGTGATATGAGTTCTATATGAACATACATGTTAATCACTCAATTAGTCGTCTGACCCCTTTTTGTAAAGTCTAGTAATGAAAAATTAAAATGGAACATGGATGTAAATGTGCGAACAAGTTGATATGATATGATATGATATGATATATATATATATATATATATATATATATATATATATATATATATATATATATATATATATATATATATATGAGGTATTCATCTAATGAGGATGTCATGTTGTTAAATTACACAAGGTTAGGATAATGAAAGTACTAGTGTAACTTATTGTTCAACACTCTTGTATGATTTTGTGATGTTAACGAGATTAAAAAAAGAATGTGAATTTATGAGTATGTCAATACGATTTAATGTAAACCTACGAGTATGGAAATATAATATTATGAGCACAAGTATTGAGAATCCATTTTATGGGAACGTTGATGTAAACACCAAATATATATATAATTGATGACTCCACTGTCGCTGCCAATTTCTAAATCGACAGCGACGTAGTTTTATAAAAAGTTAGGGAAACAAATTGGACTGCCTTAAGGAGCTGGAAGGGAGGGGTAAAACCGGT
>Ga0325402_1000266_pt1 | contig 32559 bp, 20 predicted proteins | sample PopdelMetagenome_22_FD_207212 | JGI IMG/M metagenome (GOLD analysis project Ga0325402, IMG submission 207212) | Populus deltoides microbial communities from Bellville, Georgia, United States - Xylem-PdKOR-R3 | ecosystem: Host-associated > Plants > Phyllosphere > Stem > Wood/Secondary xylem... | reverse complement strand
TATATATATATATATATATATATATATATATATATATATATATATATATATATATATATATATATATATATATTAATAAACTATTGTTTTTCCCGTTCGTTCTCCACTCTCCCTTTCTTTTAAAGAGTTTCTTTTCCAAATGCTAGGGATCTAGTTTTGACTTACAGCATACCAAGAGGCAATCTGGCCATGCTCTATATATGATCTCTTCCTTCTCCCTCCCCTTAACCCCACTTGCAGCTGGTTTTGTAGCCCATTAATTTGCGAATTAATGGGGTTTGCTTTTGCTTTTGCTTTTGCTTTTGAGAGAAGCCGTCTCGCTCTCCTAACAACCCAACAAGATTATAGAAGAAAAGGGTTTTGCCAACGAAGGATTTGATTAATATTCCTACTCATCATGATTTCAATATTTCCACACCACCGGCTTCATTGATAATGCAACATATCACACGTACGTAATTGGTGGTCTAATGGCACATATGCATGTATAGAAACCCTAATTTCTCAATTGGGATTTGGTGCTTTTTTTAATTATACTACGAACTTTTCATGATATGCACTTCGCATTAATGTATCAATCAAGGGTGGTTGCATAAAAAAACTATACTATTTAATTAAAAAAATGAATATAACAACATTCGAATGATATTTATATTTATCAAGTCAACTATATATATATATATATTCAATTGTTTTTTTAGACTTAGACATAATTTAGTCATCTGGACCTCAAAATATGTTACTTTTTTTTCTTTTCTATAAAAAAACACAAAGTTACAAAGTAGTAATCTGTTTTTTTTAAATAAAAAAAATTGAATCATTATTGTGCATTTGTATTTTATTTTTTATCTTTTTCATGGATGAAACTAGGGTTCCTTTTTTTTTCTCTTCATTCTCTATTCTAGGGTCAATCAAATATTTATTAATAGCTAAATATTAAATATAATATAGGATTTGTCGAATGTGTGGATTTGTTAGTCTAGTGTGTATTTTCATATAATTCGATATAAATTTATCAATTTAAAAACAAATAAGATTTTATAAAATTTAAAACAAATTAATGATAACATGTACAAATCATAAATACATACAACAAATTTGTATAAGAAAAAAAATATAAAACAAGTAAGCACCCAAATAAAATATATATACTACAAAAATATACAAAAAAAAAATTTAACATTTTAAAATTATGTTCAAATAAAAAAAAAAGTAGGTTTGTTTACTTAAAGTGAAGAATCCTCAATAAATTTAAATCAGAACACAGATGCTGACAAATTAAGTGTTGTGGTGGCCAAATTTGTTCTAGGGAATTGAATTGTGTTGAGATTGAGGGGGGTGGCTTTTTGTTGTAGAAAAAAATGCATAAGAAAGGAGAAATGGATGAGGAGAGTCGATCGTCTAGTAATAAATTAAATATTATTGATGGATTTATTGAAAAAATAATTTTATTGATCATTTCATTGGTCATTCTATCAGTAAAAAGTTTCATGTCACCGTATAATTTGTCTTTTTAAATCTCACTGTAATATCATCCATAATTCTGTCAGTATATTCAGAGGGATTATTTTTGTTGGCATATTTATGGATGAACTTTACTGTTGGGTTAATTCTGTCAGTAAAAGTTCTACTTCATCGTATTTTTTTGGCTTTTATATTCCTTCATTTTCCACTGCATTTCCTTCAGTATATATCGATATAACATTTTCATTGGTGTTTACTAAAGGATATAGCGATGAAAAAGTTTGTCGGTAAAATTCATCGCAATCTATCAATAGAAAAATTTTGTCGGTGTTTACATTTGTATTTGTTAAATTCCTGGAAGTGTTTTTTGTATATTCACAATGGTTTTTCGTTATTATAAGTTGAGGGACAATTTAGTACTTTCCTGAATATAAAAAGTAATAAACAATTAAAATGCATAGTAATACAATGAAAATACATTTAAAGTTAAAAAATTTAAACTTAAGGTCAACAGGTGCTTTCAATTTTTCACAATAGTTTTTTTTTAATATAATTATACAATTAGCCCAAGGAAAATTCTGTATTTGAGTATAATAAAGAAGATAGGTGCTCATGTGGCGCACTCGAAAGCATGTGGGAGGCATCTGTATCCTTCGTGTAGCTCATGCAACGCCTTTCTACATCCAAAAACACCCTTCTACTATGTCATTAGAAGTGTCGTCATGTCCTTTTCCTGCTAGTACAGTGCGTGTCACCGATGATGATTTAGTTTTGTGTTGATAGACCTTTATTTTTTTTTTATCCTTTTTCTCTCTCTTCTCCTTCAAAAATTATAATTTAGTCCTCTTGATTGTTGGTATTTCAACTTTAGTACTCTTTATTCTTTTAATTTTAATTTTTGGTTTTGGGCCTTTTATAGATGTTTTATTTGTTTTCAATTTCATCATTAAATCTAAATTTACCAAATATTATATTCTACAATGTAGTCCTTATTCTTTGAATTTCTAGTTTTTTTTCTTGGTATTTTTGTAAAAGTTTTATATTACTGAAAACATATGTTAATTAGTGGTTTTTAATTTTATCATTCAATTCAAATTGATGGTATTATATTTTTTAATTTGGTCCTCATTGTTTTAACTTGTGGAATTGTTTTTGGAAACCGTAAGCTAAAATAACTAAAATATAATTTTTTTTTGTTAATAATTGGGTGAATTAAGTTGTTAATTTTTTTTCATTTTTCTTAAACACCGTCAGATGTTTAAATTTTTTAAATTACTGAAAACATATGTAAATAAATAAATGTGTATGAAAAGGTAAAGATAAAGTTGAAAAAAAAAAAAGAGTAAGGACAAACAACGTTAAACTAGATAAACACTATTGTAGTCCTCTTCGTTTTGGAGATGTTTGTGCATGTAAAATGAACGTGGGAGATTTTATTAGATGAGCTAGATCCATGGTCACCATATATAGATGCAGTCACGACACAACTGAAAATTCGATGTCTCTTTTGCAGTCACGACACAACTGAAAACCCTAATTTTTTTTTTTTAATGTAGAAGTGTGGAAATCATACGTATTGAGGTTTCGGGCTCAAGGTATGTCCATAAAAAAAATGATGAGATGATTCCTAATGGCATGGCTTAATTATATAGCAACTTGATCACTTGATGAAGATGAAGAGTGTTTTTTGAGATCGTGATTAAGAAATAAATAAATCAACCATTAGATATTTATGAGATTCTTAATCCACTTATTTAACGCATTAATTAATTAGATCTTTGTGAAAAGTGAATTCACAAAACAATATTCCATAAAATTAGTGTATTAATTAAGCAATTAATATTTGTTAATTTGTAAGTAAATATAAGAGTTAAGTTTCGAATTAACTTGTCTTAGGCTCTAATGAATATCACTATAATTTTTTTGGGTCAAGTGCTAGGAGTTTTTTTTTTTTTTAGCTAATTTAGAAATTAATCAAGTATTTTCTCTTCAATATTTTAAATATACACCCCGTACGTATTAATTGATATATCCAAAGAAATTGATAAATAATACCTTCCTCGGTCACCGTAAATATTCCATAGAATATTATCAAATAGATAATTGTGCTAGCTAGCTGGCTGGCTGAGCATTATTATTGTGCTTAATTAAAGACAATGAGTGATTATATTGAATAGACGCTGAAAGCTAGCGATAAAGAGTGTGTTTGGTATTGTGGTAGCTGTTGTAGTTGTAGTATGAAAAAAATTGTTTTATAAAAAGTACTTTTAGTTGAGGTTGGTTTGAAAAAATATATGTTTGGTTAAAACTGTGGTTGAAATTGAGATTAAATAAAAAGTAGTTTAATGTGTTTGGTTAAAAAAATGCTTTTACAATTAAGGTTATATATATATTGTAAATTTAACTAATACTATTACATCATGAAATAAATAATATTGATATCAAATATTTTTTATTGTTTCATTAAACTATGTGCAATTTCATCACGCACGGAATCTATCCAACAAGGACTATATTTTTCATGGTTTCTTAAGCGCGCAACAACATCGGGTAAAATATCATCAAAAATAAAATTGAGATTACGATCAAATTCTGCAAATGCTACGTTATCAAATGATCACCTTCTAATTTTTTGAATAAAACATAATTAAAAATAAAAATAAAAATTGATTTTTTTTAACTGGATCAGACCCGACAAGAACAAAATTGGAATTGCGATCAAATTCTGTAAATGCTATATTATCAAGCGATTTTCTTTTAATTTTTCAAATAAAACACAATTAAAAAAACAAAAATTATTTTTTTTACTGGGTTGGACCCGGTTCAATGCATTACTTTGGACCAGACCCGGTCCGACCGGAAACACTCCACTGTTCACATAAGTGTACAGTGAAGAGTGCAGCTCTGCACTGTTCACTTATGTGAATAGTGCAGATTGCAGCTCTTCACTTTAAAAAAATGCAGAAGAAGCATGTCAAAGTTGCTTGTGCAAAACCGCAGATTAAACATCAAATTTTCGTGGGTCTCATGGCCAAAACGCAGTTGCTGAAGATAACCAAACGTTATGTTATTGAGTTTGACAAAAAACACAGAAGCAAACGCAGAGCCAAACACTTTCTAAGTTTTCGTGATCAAATCTTATATCTTTTATAATTATAGTTCTATTAAATTCGTTCTCATCTGGTTGATAACTCAATTTTTAATATAAATTAATTTTAAGTTAAGCTGAGTAAGAATTGTTTTTTTTTCCTTATTCGGGTATTCTCACACACTTTTAAAAGGTGAGACTAGTCTCGTTTGGGGTTCGTGGATGTCCCTTCCAATAAGTACGTTTTCTGAAGATCGAATTTGTATTCCCACCTTTCCAGAGATATAGCAGTTTCTTAATCGCTAGATCATCATTTTATTGGTGAGTAAGAATTTATCTGGTTATATTAATCCGTGATTAATGAAAAAATATTTAAATTTTTTTTAAATAAAAATAAAATCAAGTTTGTTTAAATTATCTAATCTAGATCCTGGACGGCGGTGGATTTAACACTTGGCTAGAAGCCGTTCAAATTAAGCAATATATATACTTTAAGCATCGTCCCGTTCCCTAGCAAGATATATGATGATAACAACTCCCCCGTAAACGATAAATAATCGTTATCATTGCACATAAAAATTACAGCAGATAATCAGCCACCACTTTGAAGCAAGCGTGCATGCGCACTAACCCACCATTTGTCTCTCCCCCTTTGCCTCTCCCATCAATATCCCTAGCAAGCCAGAATAAGAATAAAAACACAGCACCAGAAAAGGTAGAAAAACCCCTTCTTTTTATCTCTCTCTCCTTTCCGGCTTCAATCCTTCTTGTTTCCCTCCCTCCTCATCTCATGCAGACGCAAAGGAATTAAAGAAAGGTGTGCAGAGGGTTTTCTTTTTTAGAGAGAATACAGAGCTGCTAACAAGAGAACACATGCATAACATGAAACCAAAACCACCCATGCTCGTATACTTCATCTCCCTCATCCTCTCCCTGCCCCTCCTTTTCTTCTTCTTCTTCTTCTGCTTCAAAACCAACACCTACACGCCACCCCGAAACCCCAACTCTGACCTAAAGATCCGGCCCGGGTACACCACGTACAAAACCTACATACAACGTCAGCTAAACAAGACCCTCAATCCAAAACTGAGAAAAATATGGACAACCCGTGATTGGGACCGCAAAATCCAAGTCTTTGCTGACTTCTTCCAAGTTTTGAAACAAGAAAACCTTCTCTTCAACGAATCCAAGGCCTTGTGTATCGGTGCCCGTGTGGGGCAAGAGGTCGAGGCCTTACGACGCATCGGCGTATCGGACTCCGTTGGTATGGACCTGGTGCCGTATCCACCCCTCGTTGTAGAGGGTGATTTCCATCGCCAGCCGTTCGATGATGGGACTTTTGACTTTGAGTTCTCAAACGTGTTTGATCACGCTCTGTTTCCGGACAAGTTCGTTGGAGAGATCGAACGGACGTTGAAGCCTGGCGGGATATGTGTCTTACATGTGGCGCTTTCTAGAAGGGCTGATAAGTACTCGGCTAATGATTTGTACAGTGTTAAACCGTTGGTTAATTTGTTTACGAATTCTAAGGTTGTTCATGTCCGGAAAGTTGATGGGTTTGGGTTGGATACAGAAGTGGTGTTTAGGAAGATCGAAAAACAAGATCAGGAGGTGATCCGAGGATCCCGATGATTTCGTTTCTTCTCCCCCCCTACGATTTGTTTTCTTTGAATGAATTATTATCAATCATTATTTCTTATTTTCTTTATACAAGTTTTAATTTCAGCTGGCCCATCTTTTTTTGTTATTTTTCTAGAATCCTGCCTGTTAATTTATTTTTATCGTTGTTCCTGTATATTCATGCATGACCCACTTAACTGGCTCCATTATTTTTTACCTATAGGTTTGGATTAGTTGAACTTGACATCGTACGTCATGCCCATCAAATATGTTTTCGGAATTTCCAATGTTGTTTTTTTTATCCTATTCTAAGGCTTTTTTATGATATATTATTTAGATATATTTTTAAATAAAAAATATTTTTATTATCATAAGAACCCAAATCACAAACGGTTTGGTCAAGTGAAACCAAGGAAAATGCTTAGGGACATCCATGCCGTGAAGTATAAAGCTTTTTTGGGGTTACTCTTTAGCAGACAAAAGGAGACTCGCACCATAATACACTCTCTCGTCGACGTCGAGTAACATATTGTTTTAAGATCTATATATATATATATGCCAATAGTCAGATTCTTGTACTGGGCCATGCAAAAATGAGGAGAGCATGCATGCATGATGCTTAATTGGTTGCTTTATGATTCCCCTGCCTGAGGCACAATTTGTCCTTCAGCTCCCTCCAAAAACCTGCTGGCCAAGTGCACGACAAAGTAAATCCCTGGCACCTGTCATGGGGAAGTTGGCTTTGAAAGCTCCATCATTGCTGAGCTTCTTCGAGTCTTTATGAGATTGACTGCATCTGTTTTTCTTTAAATGTAGTCCATTGAACAGTCAATAGATCCAAAGAAAGACGCCTTGCAACAAGTTTTTAAAGATTTTGGCGAAAAGGAAAGGAATAATGGTAAACCCAGCAGACTATCAATCTTCGAATCTTAAGTTGAAACCATTCGAGTCAATGAGAAGGTTGAAATCTCCGATTCCAATGAAACAAAGCATCTAGACCTCAATTTTTTATTTCGATGTCCTTCCACGGCCACAAGGGAGAAAACAAGACCAGAGAGATTGAATGGCCAAATGCCTTGCTTTTTTACCAAAAAAGAAAGGGGAACGACAAAAAATTCAGAACAAAATTGAGGTTCCCGCAGGCCAAGTCATAGAAAACAACAAAAATCCCAGTAGCAATACAGACAAAACAAGACAATAGGGTGATCAAGGGTTTGCTTGGCTGTCTGGAACAAAATCAACAGGCTCATTTTCAGTGTCCTCGAGCTGCGATTGGGAAGCTGTTAGCTTGGCCTTTTTATATCTGCTTGAACTTCTAAGGATTTTCTCCAAGGTCAGGCCTGAACTGTTACAAGAAAAAAAAAAAAAAAAAAAAAAACTTCAGAGATACTGAGCATGTGTAAACAAAGATAATATAGAACTGAACTTCGTTGCAAAATGCAAAGTGTGCCCGGGGTTTTAAAATGTGAAGGTTTTCTTTTCAGATGGAAAAGTAATGAAATATGCATCTCATCATAGGTCCTTGCTCCATAAGTTAGGAAAACGCACCAGAACAAATGATTGATACCAAAAATATGCAGCTAGATACAACCAGGGATAGAATTTGTTTTACTTTTCTCTACTTACAGTGGTTTTTTGATGTTCTTTCCACCACCTTCCTTGCTTTTCAAGCAGTAATATCCTGTGGCAAATTTCACGAGGATGACAAGACAAGTTCCAGATATCAGTTTAAAGATGTCTGTGCATCAATGCTGTGTTTGAGGAGATCAGACATCTATTAACTAGCATAAACTTTTAACACAAAGGAAATCAGCAGCGAGTGAAGAACCAAGCAGATACTCTGGGAGGAGCAAAAAAAAACAGCATGATCCACAAAGGTGGAATTTACAGAATGACTTTTGAGAATACATTTTTAGAAGCACAAGAATTTATCACTAAATTCGTGTTGAATTTTCATCTTAGCTCTCAAGGAAGATTGGCAAGCATTATTAAACAATCTCTCAGAGGCCACCACCTTTCAAAGACATGAACAGGAGCGCCTTTTAAAGTGGTGGGTCAATTTGGTAACCTCAGTGACAAAGAAAGATAAATAAATTTTGGGTGAATTACAATAAACCTCCCAACATATCATGAAATTAGTAAATTACAAAAACTGACCAAAAGTTGGAAAATTTGACAAGAACTCCATTTATGTTCAAGAAGCTATTACAAAAGCCTCCTTTTATACCTGAAATGACCTTATTTACTATTTCAAAAACAAAAATAGTTAAATTAAATACTTGAAACAATTAGATAAAGAATATAAAAAAAAATCTAACCAAAATTGACAAAATAAAAAATTAATCATGTTCATTATTTGTACTGTTCATGGTTTAATCTTGTCAAGTTAATTTTTTAAATTTATATGTTCTTAAAAAGAGTAATTCAGGGCATTTTAGGTACAAATGGGGGTTTCTAATACATCTTCAAACGTTTGGATGGTGTTTATAATTTCATGATAACCTAGGGTTTTTTTTGTAATTCACCCATAAATTTATGAAACGGCACCTCAGAATTCATATGCCTCGTTCATTCATCTTTAAAGAGAGCACTAATGTCCTTCACCCTGCCCTGTCCATGTAAAGGACTCTGCTTATTTCCAAATTTTTCTTAGATTTTTCCCCTGATTCAAAATGCTCAAGTGTTGTTCCTTTGTCCAAAATAACAGTGGTTAATTCAGATGAGAGGAGCAGAATTATTTTATTTTTGTGTGATTTTTCATAGACAAGGGCATTTCTCGGCTTTTATTTTATGTTTAGTGTCGTAGGAGTCCTCAACTAAGTAGGCCTAGGTAAGGAAAAGTTGGATTTTCTTACAAAAGAATCTAAATGACCAACTCCTTGATGGACTTGGAGTACTAGGAACTCTATAATCTATTTAAAGGTGTGTAATTATTCAAGAAAGAATCAGAGTTTTTGAATAAATGTTCCGGCTATATGCTTTGTGATTATGTGATGAAATCTATCTTAGGTGCGACTCATAAGATCCCTGGGTGTAATGCCTAGCTCTCTCTTCCTAGTAGCGACTCCTGGAAAACCTACTACGACTAGCAGTTCTACTTTCAAGTTTCAGCAAACAAAGCCCCTTAAATCTATCTCCAATTTCAATTTACAAAGTCGTAAACCCTTTCTTCTTGAATTTAAGGTAGTAAATTCATAATCCACCATAAAACCCTTGTCGGACAGAAATCTCAAAGCTGTTCTGCATCAAATGTCCTTATCCAACATGGGTCTGTTAGTTTAAATTTTAAACTGAAAGGCTGCTGTAACAGAACTTACCAGCCAAAAGCTCATGATGCAATCGACCATGACAGGCACTAACAAATCAATAAATCAACAAAACTCATGCAAGATTAGTAGATTACCATTTTGAGACGAGTTAAAATCTGAATTGCTTTCTCCGTCTGAGTAGTCAGAAGACAATGAATGATCTGAAGGAGTTCTAGTGCTGGAATCTGAACTGCCAGTTCTCTCCTCTGCAGAATGCTCATAATTATCATCCTGGAATATTGTGCCTGATTTTCCTATCAAGCTCTTTTTACGTTGTGGACTATTTACAACACCCTCAACATTAGCAGGGGAAACTTCTCTACCATTCGTTTGATTGTGTTGTTTATCTGAGCCATGCCCTCTAGCCCTTGTTTTTCTAGAACTTTCCAAGCTAGAATATGATGCAGCAGAGGGTTCTTTGTTGTTCTTTGCAAAGGTATTGGTGACAATGAGCCCCAAAGCACCAGATTTTCTGGCTTCTGCAGGAGTGGAACTGATCTTATCAGACTTGCTAGATGGTGAAACTTTAACCCCGCCACCTGGAGGCTTTTCTCCAATTCCATCATTCACATTTAACCTTGATGAACCATGTAAATCAAATGATGGAACACGAGAAAGTGAATCTAGCTTCTTTTTCTTCTTGTTAGAATTCATACCACCAACTTGTTTTGCTTTTGTTGCTTTGTCAACAAGCACCTCACCAGAAGCAGCAGTTTTGCTATGGTCTTGGTTAGGCACAAAGTACTCGTTGAAGTTGATCCTATCGCTTCCACAGGAAACTTCCATGCCATGACCAGCTTTGTCAGAATGATCAATTTTAGATGGACAACCATTGACAGCAGATTTGACTACATTCTCAATCACATCATCAATTTCTGTATCAGTAGCTAGACGAAAAGTACTTGCTGCATCCATTTCTAACACCACTTTCCCTTTCTTTGCAGCCATACTGTTTTCCTCTTTATTTCCATTATCATTGGAATCATCCCCATTCACTGAATTATGAGGCTCAGTAGGAGAAGTATCAGCCACAGAACTATTAGGTTCTGTACCTGATGTTGGCGTTCCACTTAATAAATCCCTTGTCCGTTTGGACTTCTTTCTTTTCTTTGATGGTGTCACACAATTCACAGCTTCACTAGCCTCAACTAATTCAGAAGTGACCACTACTTCTTTATCCACTTCCGATACCTCTTTCCCTTCCTTTGCCAGCAGATTGATTTCCTCCTGATTAACTTTATCATTGGAATCATTCCCATTCATAGCTTCATGAGGCTCAGTTGAAGCAGCGTCAGCAGCTGCAGAGATAATAACATGTTCTGTACCTGATGCTGGTGTTCTGATTAACAAATCTGTTGTCCTTTTGGACTTCTTTCTTTTCTTTGATGGTGTCCCGGGATTCACAGTTTCACTAGCCTCAACCAATTCAGAAGCGACAACAACTTTATCCATTTCCACTATTTCTTTCCCTTCCTTTGCATGCAAATTGCTTTCCTCTTGATTAACTTTATCTTTGGAATCATCTCCACTTGCAGCTTTATGGTGGTCGTTTGAACTAGTGGCAGCAGCTGCAGAGCTATTTGCATTTTCTGTACCTGATCCTGGTGTTCTGCTTAACAAATCCCTCGTCCTTTTAGACTTCTTTTTTTTCTTTGATGGTGTCCCAGGATTCACAGCTTCACTAGCCTCAGCCAATTGAGAAGTGACAGCCACATCTTTATCCATTTCTGATACTTCTTCCATTTCCTTTTCAGCCAAATTGCTATCCTCTTGATTACCTTTATAATTGGAATCATCCCCATTCACGTCTTTATGAGGCTCAATTGAAGCAGCGCCAGCAGTTGTGGAGCTTTTAACATTTTCGGTACCTAATGTTAGCGTTGTGCTCAACAAAGCCCTTGTCCTCTTAGATTTCTTTCTCTTCTTTGAATGTGTCCCAGGATATACAGTTTCACCAGCTTCAACCAATTCAGAAGTATTAACTGCTTCTTTAGATCTCATGTCAGATGGTTTGCACTTCTCATGTAGCATAGATCCGGGGTGCAATGCCTCTCTTTCCTCTTCGAGACCATCAACCTGATCAGTTGCAGGTTTCTGACTATCGTCAAGGATGGTATTCTTTGGACTCCTTTTTTTGGCAGTGGATGCAGCAGCAAGTTCAGGAGCATCATGTCTACTTTTTCCATTGGTAGTATCCGTGTCACTCATATCAACCCCTACAAAAGATCACCTTGAATATCAGTAATGTCTCTTCATCTCTCTCCTTTTTTTCCCAATGGATGAAACAGGAAATAAACATTAAAATAAGCAAGCACATATAAATTTGCACAATCCACAGACTCACCTTGTGAAGAGGGTCTCCCATCTTCTAGGACAGGATCTTTGTGTTTTTCCTTCACAGAGACAGCGCAAGACTCAGAAATTGTTACTCCCTGGACAGGAACAGGTACTGTATCGGGCTCTTTGCAGAAATCCTTGGCGTTAACTTCCATGGTCTCTCCCGTAACATCGGCGGATGAAGGAACAACAGCAGTTTCTAGATTAAGAGGATTTACAGATTTCTTTTTCTTTTTCCCCTTCCCACTGCCTTGAGAGGCTGCTGGCAAACTGAGACCATCCAAAGTTTCAGAAGATAAACAGTGTAAAGCAGCGTGTGCATTTTTCTGATTGTTTACTAAATGGTGCTGAGAGATTGTAGGGTGCTTGGATATCTCTTTATTAGAATCAGAAAGGACAATTTCATTCTCCTTGACAGAACCATCACCCCTGTTTTCCTCCTCAATTTTACGCCTTTTATTCGCAGCACTCTCTTGTTGTGATTCATTTTCACCAGATTGACATACTGAAGCCTCCTTTTCTTTTCCAGCAAGGTCATCTGTAATATCCTTACTTTTCCTCTTCCTTTTATTCTTTTTCTTCGCACCAGATCCTGTTGTGAGAGCTCCATCTGATGGTGCACTGCCTTGCATATCACCAATCCCATCCCCAGAAACCCCTCCCATACTTCCAGTTGGTGTTGCTTGTACTTCCTTTTCCTTGCCAGGTTCATCATATTTCTCCAATATAGGAGGATCTGACCCATTGTTGTCATCAGCCAGTGACATAACCTTGCGGTAACAATCACCTTTATATGCAACTATGCTTGAATTATTTAATTCTTCGTTTCCCGAAAAATCCAAACCTAGCTGTTCAGCAACAGAAGCCTTCTGTTTTGCAAGCCGGCTACTCTCATCTAGCTGCAGGGATAAATCAACAACATTGGACAAGCTTTTTGGATGGCTATCAGGGAGAAGGTTAACCTCGTCAGTTGAACCATTGTTTGTGGTACCAACCTGAGCTGCTAGGTTGTCAATATTCTCCTCTATAGTAGAAGCATCAACACTAACAAACCAATTTTTACCGGTGCCATCAAAGGCACTCTTTACAAACATGGATTCTGATAGATGGTAAAAGATCCCTCGACGTTTTACCTGGAAATTTGAAGAAACAAACTTTAATCAACAGCATTATGACACAGAGACACACAGGAAAAAAAAATTGCTAATACCTTCAAAGCATGAATTTTAATGTCCCCGTTGGTCGGAAAACAGAGCTTGTGTTCATGAAGTATTTTCTCTGCAGATTGACAGAGACATCATAAACATGTCGAACTACATAGAACATGGCAAACCGAATATAAAACCATTAAGATAAATAAATACAGCAGTCGCGCATGGTAAATCAAACAAAAAATATAATTTTCTATGATATAATCCTTTTAATTGAGTGGTTAGGATTGGCAATCGTTACATTATATTTTGTAAAAAAGCGGGAAAACATACTCTTGAGGTCGGAGACAGTGTCGGAAGCGGAGACAATGAAGGCGAGGTGAGTGTCGAGAGTGGTGTCTATGAAGACAGTGTAGAAATCGGCCATCGATACTGTTTGTGATGTTGTTAGGTTTTGGCTTTCCTTTCGTTATGAGGGGATGGATGGAAGGTCAGCAACCAGGCACTGCCGCACTAGGCAGGAGCAGGAGGGGTTTTTTCCTCTAGTACTGTCAGCGTGTATTTCTATGGCGGCAGATGGCAAAGGGAGTAAAGGCGTTGCTTTTACTAATTAATTTTTATTTGAATACAGCTATCACTGTATTCTTACTGGGAGTTTTTTTTTTAAATTATAAAAAAGTTAGGAATTAAAAAATTTAATGTGTATTGGAAAAGGTATTTTTAAGATATTAAGAGTAATATAATGAACAATATAATTTTTAAAAAAACAATATTAAAATTGTGATATGATGGTTCAATTTGTGTCAATCATGTTAATCTACATAATACAGAACATGATAGCATTATAAAATCTAAAATAAAATAAAATAAAATAAAGAGTTTAATTCTAATTAATCAAATGTTAAATGTTAAATTAAAAAAAATAAATTAAAAAATTTGATAAAAAATTGAATCAACTAAACTTAGATTAGTGGGTCATTATAAGTTGTGAGCTGCACCAAATTGTTTCCAACATAAAAAAATGATGCTTGGGTGATGGTATTATTTTTTTAAAAAATAGGAAAAATCTAAGACCCGAACCAAATCTAGTAAGCCAGATTAATTTAATAGTCAAACAAGAAATTATCAATAATCAACTATAAAAAAAAATGAGTAGCCAATATCATATTTGGATAGAGAAAAAAAAAAGTTCTTTAAAGATTTATTATCGCTCTGTTGTAGACACTAACCTACCATCCAAAAAACTCACCGAGACAGTTTTAACACGCAAAAAGCTACATGACAACACCGAAAAAGAATGTACATGTTGCTAGAGCAACGACCTTAAAAACAAATCAAACGGAAAATCATGAAGTAAGCATATCATACTTATATCTAAGAAATCAATTTAATTTAACTCAAAACCAAAAAAAAATTAAAAAAAAAACTAAATTTAACAAAAAAAACGACAAATAAAAAGACTTTAGATAACATGAGTTATTTTCAAAATCCTATAAAAATCAAATAAAAAAAACTAACATAGCTTAATCTTCAATTAAATCAAATGTTAAAAGATGAAGCTAAAAAAGCATGAGCTTTTAAAAAATGAACTCATGCGAATCTTTTAGGCTCAAGTTAATCTCTCAAATTCACAACCTGTTAAATTCTAGATCTAGACTCAATCTAAAAGCTCAACTTAGTGTTGAAGAATGAAATTAGAAAAAAATATAAATTTTAAAAAAATCCAAAGTAAAAAAAAATAGCAATAAAAAAACAAAGGAGGAAGTAATCATAAAAAAATTAAAATAATCTCAAATAAAATAAATAAAAATAAAAAAATAAAAACCATATCTGACAAATAAAAAATTGAAGGAGGATAGGATTGAAAATAAATCTCAATTCTCTAAATTAATTCAAATAAAAAAAATATCAATTGAAATAACAAGGATCAAATCCGAATGAAAAACAAATTGAAGGATTGTTGTGAAGCTTTGAGAGACTATGCATGAAAATCGAGGAGAATAGAGAAAAAAAAAAGCCAATCAACTTTTAACAAGAAGGAATTATGCCACACAAGCTGCGCAAAAGATAGACCCTGCCGTGTTGATTCAAAAAACACAAATGAAAACTATTTTTGGCTGTTATATACGATGTTTGAACATGACAAAATGACTTACTTATTGGCATGTGTGTTGCACTTACTAGCCTATATTTATTAAAATATCATATTGTCTTTGAAACCATATGATTATCACACAAAAAAAAATCAATATGAAAGTACGAATAAACCTCTAGAGACAAGCTAAAGAAAGTTTGATTTTAAGGGCAATACAGTCATTTAATTGTGCCGTGAAAAGTGAAATTTATAAAAACTCCTAGACCCAAGTTAAATAATTATTTACTTTTTAGGGCAATTAAATAATCACACTATTAAAAAAACTGAGTTGTCTCTGATCAATTCTGTGATAACTAATGGACCATGTGAAAAGATTATATCACTCTTAATAGAGAATTTTGTTATTTTAAAAGAACAAAATAATAATTTTATTAGTCTAATCTATAATGAATCAAGGCATTTCTACGGTACTTTATCCATGTTCATGGGCTTTAGTGTTTTAGTTAATTTAGTCATTTTTCTTTTTATTATAGTTATTAAATTTGATCCAAGGTCTAACCTAGCTCAAAGTCTAAGTTATGAGTTTAATGAGTTAACTCATGAATTAGATGAACAACCCAAATTTATGACGCAAGGACATCACTTTAATGAAAAAAAAATTCAAATGATGTGTTTTGGACACAAACTATATTTTTTTAGAGTTGATCTCAATGAGTCTCACCTAAATTTGATCAAATCAACCAAGTCAACTTTCAAAATAGTTTGAAAGAAAACTTGACCTTGGCCAAACTATGGGTCAACAGTTCACTAGATCAGTTTATTAAGTTAGTCTAAGTTTAATAATTATTTTAAATTATAGTTAAAAAAAATTAAAAAAATAATGACAAAAAAAAAACAATGTTAAAAGGGAGTGGAAAACTTTACTTTGATTCATAAAGTTTCGGTTTATGCATTTTTTAGTTAGTCTTTTGAAGTTCATAGACTTTACACTCATTCTTAATTTTTTTTTTCAAGTTTCACTCATTGAAAAATTGAGAGAGAAAAGAGGAAGTTGCAAAAAATAAGACGAGAGTGAAAAAGATCAATTAGGCACATTCCATCTATGAAAAAAATTAATTTTGGTGTCAATGAATTAATCTTACCAGGAAGAGTTTTATGGTGGTGGTTTGAATTTTTCATCTTTTAGAAAAAGATAAATTAAGAGTCCAGAAATATTTTTTTATTTGGTTTAGTTTTGGGTTTTTTCTAATCAATTTGAGTGGTTTGTTTTGCAAAAAATAAATAATTTTAATAGGCCCTAATATATTTTTTTTAGGTATTTTTAAGTGAAATAATTTTTTTTAAAAAAACAAATTTTTTTAAAAAATAATTCAGTCTCCAATTTTCTAGTCACTAGATGTGATTGAAATCTTCACTAGAAGATGACGCGACATTCAATCTCTAGAAAAACGTTAAGGCCTAATGATGTGTTTAAAAGAAAGACAATTGCATTGGTTTGGTATTTTAGGGCCATATGTGCCTGAGCTTTTTTTTGGACCAAACATGACCTATCTTTGCAAGCCCAAAAGTGTTCGGCCTATTTTTAAATTGGCCTTTAATTTTTTTTTATAATAAAATTATCTTTCAATAAATTTTTTAAAATAATATTAAAATAATTTTCAATTATGAAATAGTTCTTAAAAACATTGAAGCTTTTTATGATAATATTAAAATTTATTTTATAATTAATTATATATTAATCTAATATGCATATTTTTTTAAAAAAAATTATTCATTGACTTTCAATAAGAATATAATATCTATTTTATTATGTTTACCAAAATTTTTTTTATATTTTTTGTTCTTATATTTTTTTCATACAAGTATATAGAAATGATCAATTCATGGTTTTTTTATTATTTTTTTGATTGAAACTTCCTTTTATGATTATAATAATGTTTTATTTAGAGAACAATAATTCTAATAACAAAATATATCATTGCCAAGATATATATATAAGAAAATGAAATTTTTGATTAAAGAGATATATTTTTTTCTCTTTAATTCAATTTATTCGAATATTTATTTTAATATTTATTTGTTTTTATTCAATAAATCATGCTTCTCGTAAAGACATGTTATTGTCAAGGAAAAAATAATAATTGAGAAAAGACAATTTGGACTAAAATAGATTCATTTTGCTCCAAAATCTCAATCACTATTTTTTTTTACAAATATTTATTTTAATTATAATATAATTAAATAAGAATATATTTTAAAAGATGCTTTATAAGTAATTTTGTGGTACTTAAAGAGTAACTAGTTGTATCATAATTGTAATTTCACGAGGTCTATTTTAAAAAATAAAGATATACAACTAGGTAGAGATATTTTTTTTATCATTTTTGATGAGTTATGAATTTTATATTATATCTTTTCGTAGTTTGGAGACTTTAAAATACAAATTAATAATTTTAATAATATAAATAAATATAAACTAATCGCTAGTAACCGAGTAAAATAAAAATAAAAATTCTTAAATGACTTGATAATATGTTTAGTAAATTAGAAACAATCATTATATTCTCATAATTAGAATTTTTCTTTTAAAAGCTCATAATAAGAAGGTGGTCTTGAAGGAGGAATTCGGCCGTCGAGGGAACGTTGATTGTTTCTGGAGCTCCGGTCACTAGAATGCATGGTTCATACTTGTTTACACCTTTTAGGGATGAAGCTCTGTTGAGAATTGAAACACATTACTAAAATTATAATTATTTTTTATTCATAAATTTTATATGTGTTGATTTTTATTACAAATTAATTTTAATAAAAAAATTTATTAAACACAATCAAATAAATGAACCGTATTTCTATATTAAATATCCTGATTTATATTTGTCTCTTAATTTTTTTAATTTTTTTTATTTATCATCATTTTTTTTATTGAATTATCCTAACCTCATGATCTAAAATGCTCTATAGACATGTCACATGGACATATCTCATGTTCAGGTTAGGAGATTCATGTGATAGCCCAACTTTGCCTTAGACAAATTTTTTTCATTTAATTGTTGTTGTTATTTCTTTATTTTTTATCATATTATTAAATTTATCAAGATTTAAAATAATTATCAAATTTCTTTTACTTCTTTAAAAATATAATCATCTTCTAAACTTTTTTTTATTAAATTTTTTTTGTCTGATCCACCGCATCGGGTAAGCGAACAATCTATTAAAGGTTTAAACATGCATTCACTTAAAAGAAAAGAAAAAACCCTCATAAGGGATTGGTAATTCTACTATTCTTGTTATTTTAAATAAATATTATATAATCTCTTTTTAATATTTAGTTATTATAAGACACCCAAGATGTATTTATTGTATAATTCTAAACTTTGAGAAGACACTTGTTTTAAGTGTACAAAAATGAAAGTATATACAGTTTAAACACAAAGACTTACTCTAGTGGAAAGAGGTTGGGAACTGAACAACGAGATGTTCAACCATTGATGAGTAATCAATCCAGGATAATTCTCAGTTTATCATAAATGGTCCATGTTGGTGGGCATGGCTGGCACCTCCAACATTTTCAATTTTACACTTGAATTCTCTTTTTTTTTAATGTTATTTATTTTATAAACGGTTTTATAGATTAGTGCTCTTGGAATAGTTGATTTGGTTGGGAACCTAAATTCCCATGACTTTGTTTCTTGAAAGAACAAGAACTTGAGCATTTAACTAACATGAATTATCATAATAATTGTCAAGGTAATTTAAGCTTTTTTACTGTGAGTTGTAAGGAAACTCGATTAAATCCTTGAATTGCTTTCCTTGTTCAATCTTGCAGAAGGCATTGCATTTGTCGTTCATTGTTTTTCTGCCCAGGGCCGTGGAGCGGTTTGACATGAAACATGCGTGGATCTTCCCACGGCTGTGGAGAAGAAGACAAGAAGCATGCCCCCATCTTGTTGGGGTTTGTTCCTGTAGTGTGCACGAAAGAGCGGAAGCTTCAAGTTAGACCGCAGTAAATTGACTGCTCTCATGCAGGTGAGAAAACCTGGAGGAATATCAGATTCGTTTCAGATGAAGAGAACCCTGTCCTAATAAAATCAAGATCCTAATGCTAGCCAAGAATTTATATATATATTTGGCAACTTCTCACCATACGGGCAAGTCTGCGTGTAAACGGCGGAGGGAAAGAGACCTTCGTTATAAATGAAAAAGGGAGAAAACCAACTAGGAATTTTATATGCTTTAATCATTCATGCTTTTATTAACTAGTGAAATTATCAAGGCATACCAATGGTCCTCCGTTCATAATAACCAAAAGGCAACATGAAAACGAAAATGACAGGAACGTTTTGGAGAAGGTCAATTACAAGAACACAATCAGCATCCTAAAAGTTTAATCCACAGACCAAACTCCCTGGCTAAACCGTTCATTCATTCTTTCTAGAATCTTTAAGCTGTCCTCTCTTTCGAATCCTAAGGCAAAAACCTAGTCGCCAGGAATCAACAGCTGATTCTGGCAACAATTGTATCAAACCCCAAAGAAGGGAATGGGGCCAGTAAGGTGTGCAGCGAGGTTCATAGCCTATAGCACGCAGACCTGCCCGGGCATAACTGTCTGATGAAGGAACCCAAAAGGAAGATCTCTTTATTGATGCCATCTTTGTTGCAACGTAAAGGGGAACCTGCATCAAGAAATCCCTTGGTTGATCGAAGAAGCATAAAACAAAGGAAAAAAGTGTGTGTGTGTGTTATCCACTCTGGCAATTCTGATGCTCAAACCAAACCTGATAATAAGCAGAACATGCTCATCATCCTGTGTCGGATAAGATCTGAAAATTATACTGAAGATATTTATGCAAATCAAGAGACTAAAACTCAGGATGTTGGACCTCCATCTCTCTTGATAAGCACAAAAGGAAACACTTCTATTTTCAAGAATAGTGGTATAATCAGGAAGAAGGACACACAGTTCACAAACAACAGATAGGCAAGGCTTGGTGATTCAAATACTCAAAGCTAAAGCCTTATCAGTTATCAAAGTCACAGCTTTAGGAATGGTTTGCTAGACGGGTAGCTCTGTTGCATATGAGGTAGCTGCACCATTGATTTTACTACTTGCCTAAATGACATCTATTTGGTTAATTTCTCCAACAAGCATTTAGGTGTGGGTTTTTCCACATGCTTCAGTGTTTATGATTCTTCCCACTGGAGCTGTCAATGTTACATCGCCTTTATATTTCCTTACCTTGTCACTTGCCAACTTGAAGTTATAAAACATGTATTCAATTAGTAGCAAGTTCTAGTATCATCTCACATCTAAAACTCTAAATCATCTATGCTTCTCTCACTAATCATACTAGCCAATTCAGACAAATGGGTAGAATAGAGGGAGAAATTCAATAAGACACGAGTAAGAGAACCAAAAGAAGGAAAAAGATGATGAGCATTATTGGATAAAAAATACAATTAGCATGTTATAGTGCATTTCACCAAATATAACACAAACACATATGATGCTCACTGTGATATCCACGGCTTTATTGATTCTCGTAGATTGCCTTGTTAAAAACTGTATAAGTTCATCACTTCATCTTATGCTGATTATGATAGGTAAATTATTTAGGTTTGTAACACTTGAGGATTCAGTAGGGCCAACTAACACAGAGACAGAAGAAAGTTGTTAAAACCATTAAGTGCACGAAAGCATCCTGTGTTTATCAATAAATCTTTTATGAAAACGAAAGAAAGATAGCCTCTACCTAACAAAATATATTAGCAAATTCAGTCATGAACTTTCTTGTTGACTGAATAAACCACTAGCTTGCATAGAAGAAATAAGATACATCCTATCCAGATTTCTAATAAGCAAATCATAATTTATTATATTGAGTGTCCTCTGTTATTGAAAAAACATCTGTTGGGGTAACGACAGACCATACATAAAATCATTTCCCAATCATGGCCAGTTGCTTATAGCACTGGACATGCAGCTATTCCATATCTATCAATTCATGTTTCTGAGTTTAATAATTACTTTAAAAGGAGAAATACAGATAAAGATTACTTTTTCTCATTGCCTTTAACAAAGAGCAGAACTCTGATTAACGCAACTAGAAAAAAAAATCTCACCACCATCTATGGTTGAAAGTTTACTCAAATACTGTATCTATATTCAAAAATTTCAGATGCGAAAATCTTATAAGCAAACTCATTATGACATACTCACAGTTTGACCAGAACATCAACATAAACTAAATCTATCACATAAAGATCAGGATAAGTATTGAAAGTAACAGAGTAGTGTAGAATGAAGAAGCACAGTACCTGACACTGCACATCAATCCCACTTTTCTTGTATTCAACATAAAGGCACCTTGAGAATTGATCGATGTACCTGATAACATACACAAAATAAATAAATAAATAAACTAACATGAACCTACTGCAAATCTCCCGGAATTAAGACCTTACAAGTAAATCACTAGGACATAAAAAAAAGGTCTTACGCTTTAGTAGCAGCATAAACAGCATAAAGAGGATCAGAAGGGATTACAATGGCAGCTCCAGAACCAATATTAACAATAGCACCCTTCTTCCTCTTCAACATCCCAGGCAGAACAGCTTGTGTAACTTTAGTAGTACCTTCAACATTCACTCTAATCAAATGCTTCAACAGCTCCTCGTCAACCTCATGAAAGAACCTGGCATAAGGATAAGAAACCCCGACATTATTAATCAAGATACCAACATCCAGACCTTCAACAGTCTCCTTAATCTTTTGAACACCCTCGTCAATATCGCCACTGAAATCAACAACAACGTTCTTGATTTGGACATTACTGTATTTGGATTGAATTGAAGTCGACACATCTTTGAGTTTATCGGGATTTCTGCCCACCAAGATTAAATTGAGACCCTTTCGAGCCAATTGGAAAGCGAATCCTTTGCCAATACCGTCAGTGGGTCCAGTAACGAGAGCCCATGATCCGTATTTCTTGAGATTCTTGGCAGGTCTGAGGAAACTAACGTAGACCCATTTGAGAGAAGCGAAAAGGAACTTCAGAAATGAAAGAGAACCCAGAGTGAAGAGCACAAGAAGCCATGAAGGCTGAGACTTGAGTTCGTCAACGAAACAGAGACTCATCTTTTAGTTTTTGTTTTGGATCTGAGAAGCGGGTCTTGATGAAGACTTAAAAAATGCTATGAAGAAGGGAAAAGCTAAGCTTCTGCTAATATTAATAGTGTAGAACGTGAAGATTACAAGGAAAGCACAGGACAGGGAGAGTGAGGAAAATCAAATGGGAGATATAGGGTTAGGAGAAAGCAGTTAGAAGGACAGTGGACTATTTAATGAAATTTGATGGAGAGATAGAGAAGGATAGAGAGGTGGCCATGGAGCGGTGAGGTAGATGATCTGAAAACCACCGCATTTAACTACTATACGGCGACAGCCAAGACAGTTTAGTCTGAATAACATTTATAATAAGAATATTAAAGTCTTTTTTTTTTTTAATTTCCGTTAACAATATTCACCAATTATCATCCATATGTAGCATTACTATATTAGATATTGTAAATACTGAGAATAAAAATACGATGAGAATAAATAGTGAGAATAAAAATTGAAATTGCACGGATGAAGCATCCATGAGATATCATGTAGATTTATGAAAGCATTTTTATAAAATACCTCCAATTATTCTAAAAAAATATTATGTATTTTCTTATTTTGAATTTGTCTGAGGAATTTTGGGTACATATCATGAAAAATAAAATATAAGTTTAGTATAGACATGGAGTTTTTTAGAAGCCTCGGAGTAAAATTCCACACTTAAACTTCGAAATTAAATTCCAAAGCAAAAGAAAAAAAATCAGGAAGGCAATGGTAACAACCAGATATTCAACTATGCAATATGGATTTAGATGATTAATATCACACTAACATACCCTCCGAGCTAAAATTCCTACCGTATTATTGACTAAACAGGTTGATATAGAAAGGTTTAGATGATATTCAACTATTCAATATTAAATATATTAGCAATCTGCAGCCTCATGTTAGCAACAATCATGTGAGTCTATCCCACAAATCATAGAGTGACAAGGAAGAATTATGGAGTAATAAGGATGATCATACTCATAGACATATCAAAAGAAATATGGTTGGATAAGGACTTTTAAAGAGTAACAAATTCCTATGTAAATGGTAGTTCAACAAATAAAGAAAACTCTAACTAATTGACAACTACACTTGATAATTCCCCTCAGTATTTAGCTGCTGAATTTATGGATATAGAATAATAATGTATGAGTCTATATATACCTTCTTTATTAGCGCAGAGAGGGACTGATAAAAATAAACAGACTTTTTTTTTCATAGCAATTCTATTTTTTCTCTTGGTATCAGAGTAGGAACGGTCCTGCATCTTATTCTAAACACCATGACCTCTCTGTCTTTGAATGTTGGAAATTTTGTCACACTTAAACTTACACAATCCAATTACCCACTATAGAGATAAGAAGTTTTAGGATTAGCAGAGAGCCAAGACTTGGTTGATCATCTCACCAGAGAAACACCAATCCCAACAAAATACACCATTCCAGATTCAAACACCACATAAACAAGAAACACTACACCACAATTGATAAGGGAATTCATTGTTTGGCAAAAGTCTGATCATCTTCTCCGAGTTGGATCATTGGAACCCTCTCTGAAGAAGCATTTGGACTTGTCATTGGCTTAGACACGACACTTGCAGTCTGGGAAGCACTGAAAGATGCTTATGCACAAGACTCTCAAGAGTGAGAGTTTACACTACGACAACAACTGACTTACTTTCGTAAGGATGAAAACAGGATCATTGGAGATCACATACGTATTTTTAAAGGTTTGTGTTACAATCTTACTGGTATTGGAAAACCCCTACTAGATAAAGAAAAGGTTTTTCTGTCTTCTCACAAGTCTAAGACCGCAATATGAAACCTTTACAACAACAATGTTGAAACCACCAAGACCAACCTACACTGAACTGATTTCACAATTGCAAAACTTGGATCAACATTGTAATTGGTTTTCAAACCAATCAGATGTATCTTTTTCTCAACTCACCCCACATTTAGCTTTCTATGGACACCAATAGAAACAATCTCAAAGTACTACGCCAAGGAATCGCAACAACACATTTACTTCCTCAGGTCGTGGATTCCAAGCACAACAATTTCGAAACCAAAATCAAAGCTATTAAAACAATTCAACACTAGCTACACAACAACGACCACTACCACCACCACCACCACCACCAAGAGAGCGTTGTATGACAATAGCAGAACGAGATCTATATCGTAATAAGACATATCAATATTGTGGGAAACCAGGCCATATTGTAAAAATCTGCTGGTGGATAAAAAAAAACAACTCAAAATGATGTGATTTCACAAGCTCTTGCTGCATTCACCTTAGACAACTCCATTACTGAAACAGAATGGATTTCTGACACAGGAGCTTCAAATCACATGATAGGAATGCAAGGTATGTTGACTAATATCCATAAATACTCTGGATCTGATTTTGTCATAATTGGAGATGGTTCTTCTATACTTATCACAACTATTGGTGATTCGTGCATTAAACAAAAAGATAAGACCTTGCCTCTTTATGATGTTCTTTAAGTTCCAAATCTAAAAAAAAATTTGCTCTTGATAAGTCAACTAAACTCTCAATTTCCTGTCAATTGTGAATTTTCTAATGTTGATTTTTGTGTAAAGGAACGCAAAACAGGACATCCGCTAATAACAGGGAAAAAGAAGGGTGACTTATATGTTTTATCCAATATACCAGAAGGACACTTCTTTTATCGATTCAAATCTGGCACTGCAGACATTTGACACCGACGATTAGGACATCCTCGAGCTTCAATTGTCCCGTTATTAAATAATAAAAGATTAATTGATGTTATAGGTCCCTCACGAACAGAACGTTTATGTGATAGTTGTTAATTAGGAAAACTAAGTAAACTTCCTTTTGTTTTTTCTAAACATTCTAGTTCTGGCATTTTTGATAAGATTCATTGCAATTTGTGAGGACCTACCCTTGTTTTATCTATAGGCAAGTTTAAGTTTTATGCATGTTTAGTTGATGATTTCTCAAAGTATACTTGGATTATACCTTTGAAGCACAAATCTGATTTTTTTACTGCCTATCTAGCATTTGAATAGTATGTTAAAAGACAGTTCAATTAATAAATAAAAATCTTCCATTCCGATGGAGGAGGAGAGTTTGTTAACTCTAGATTATCATCACACTTTCTGGCCATAGGTATTCTTCATCAGATCTCATGCCCCTATACTCTAGAGCAAACAGGTATGGTTGAGAGAAGGCACAAAATTATACGCGAATTAGGTATGACAATGGTTGTTTCATAGTAATGCACCCCCTTTCTTTATAGGTGGAAGCCTTTAACACAGCTGTGTTCCTCATTAATCGGTTATCATCTTCATCTCTTCACTTTGACACTCCAAATTTCATGTTACATGGAACACATCCCGATTACACGTCACTTCAGGTGTTTGGTTCTAAATGTTTTCCATATTCATATAATACTAAAAACCATAAATTTGACTCAAAAACTGTCTTGTGTGTTTTTGTACGATACAATGAAAAATATAAAGATACAAGTGCTTTCATCCACCAAGTTGTAAATTTTTCATTTCTCGTCATGTTGTTTTTAACGAGACTGTTTTTCCGTTTAAATCTTCTTTATTTTCTACTGCTGCCTCATATGTCCTTAATATATTTGATTCATGGATACCTTTTTCTAACACTTCTCTAGAAACAGATGCCCTCCAATAAAAGTTTGCACAAACGAATCTTATTCCTCTACCATCTGTTGATAGTCAATGCTGGCAGTCTGCATCAACTTCATCACATGACACAACTGCAATAGAAAATGATGAAACTGATTTTAATGATCATCTTCCAGAAGCTCTCCCCTTGTATGCCCCAATACCTATATTAAACTCTGAAATACAACCTGCACTTTTCCTTACACTTGGTTTTAATGATATCCCTTCTACAGATCTCAATCAGCTTGCACCAATACTTGCATTACACTCTGATATACATCCTGATAACCTCCCTGCACCAGAGCCCCATCCTCTCACACACATACAACACAACCTCATGAAGCACCAATACGCCATCTGATGCTAACCAGGTCCAAGTATAGAGTAATTAAGCCGAATCCTAAATATACCTTGACAATAACATCATCTCTTACAATACATGAACCAAACAACATTAAAGCAACCCTGTTACATCCCGGTTGGAAAGCTGCAATGAATGATGAACTTATAACACTTCATCAAAATGAAACATGGCGATTAGTTCTACACACTCCAAATATGCATGTGATTGGGTCCAAATGGGTTTTTAAGACCAAACTAAAACCAGATGGAACATTGGATCGCCTCAAAGCACGATTAGTTGCCAAAGAATATCATTAGATTGATGGTATTGACTACATAGAGACGTTTTCTCCTGTAATAAAACCAGGTACAATTCGAATAATCTTAACTATTGCTTTTGTGAAACACTGCCCCATTCGTCAACTCGACGTCAAGAATGCATTTTTACATGGCAACATCATGGAAGATATATATATATGGCACAACCACTAAGTATGGCTGATCAATAGAATCCTATGCATGTATGTAAGCTTTAGCATGCTTTATATAGGCTCAAATAGGCACCACGTGCTTGGTTTGATAGACTTAGTGAATTCCTTATATCATATGGTTTCTTCTATAGTTTGGCCGATCCTTCTCTTTTTATCTTTCACTTTGCACACGGAATACTGACATTACTTCTCTACGTTGATGATATGCTTTTTCTAGGATCATCCACTGTGCTGGTTACCTCATTTATTCAAATACTAAGTTGTGAGTTCTCCATAAAAGATTTAGGACCAATGCATCATTTCTTAGGCGTTGAGATTTCTACCACAATAGATGGACTATATTTGTCTCAGTAACACTATGCATTTACCATCCTTAACCGCTCCAGTATGCTTCATTGCAAACCTATAAGCTCGCCTTTGGAAGTCAAATTGAAAATAAATGCAGATACTACCTCCATTGTTGATCCTAGTCAGTTTCGTAGGATTGTTGGTGCTCTCCAATACCTCACACTCACGCAACCCGATTTATCCTACAGTGTCAACTATGTTTCACAATTCTTGCATAATCCTACAGTTGCCTACTTGAAACTAGTTCAGCGCATCCTTCGACACCTCAAAGGAACAATAGCTACTGGTCTACGTCTCTCTTCTAAAACAACTCTTGAATTGCATGCCGTCTCTAATGCGGATTGGGCTGGCTGCCTTACAACACGAAGATCTACCACCGGTTACTGCACCTTTCTTGGCACCAATATCATTTCCTGGTGTGTAAAAAAAACAACACACAATCTCTCGATCTAGTACCGAAGCTAAATATCGAGCTATGGCTAATACTACTGCTGAACTTACATGGCTCATATACATCCTTAAAGATCTTTGCATATCTCTATAAGCTCCACCAGTTCTCTACTACAATAATATCAGTTCTCTATACATGACCATCAATCCTGTCTTTCATGCTCGGAGTAAACACATTGAGTTGGATTACCATTTTGTACGCGAACGAGTTGCAATTGGATTACTTGTCACTAAACATGTGACCTCTGCTAACCAGGTTACTGATATATTTACTAAACCAGTGCCCCAGGCTACCCTTGCATTTTTTCACAACAAACTATGCCTTTTACCTCGACTCAGTTTGCGGGGGGATATTAGCAACCTACAACCTCATGTTAGCAACAATCATGTGAGTCTATCCCACAAATCATGGAGTGACAACGAAGAATTATGGAGTAATAAGGATGATCATACTCACAGACATATCAAAGAAAATATGGTTAGTGATAAGGACTTCCAAAGAGTAACAAATTCCTACGCAAATGGTAGTTCAACAGATAAAGAAAACTCCAACTAATTGACAGCTAAACTTGATAATTCCCCTCAGTATTTAGCTGTTGAATTTATGGAGATAGAATAGTAATCTTTTCTTTTCTTATGTTGTGTAACAACTAAGAATGTATGAGTCTATATATACCTTCTCTATCAGCACAGAGAGGGACTGGTGAAAATAAACAGACTTCCTTTTTTTTCATAGCAATTCTATTTTTTCTCTGAATATACTGGAAAATCAAAAGTGTTTTTAAATTTTTAATTTTTTTAAATTAATGTTTTTTTTATGATTTTTAATCGTTTTGATTTGATAATATAAAAAATAAATTTTAAAAAATAAAAAACTATTATTTTAATATATTTTCAAATAAAAAGTACTTTATACAATAACCATTATATTTCATGTGAGTGATTGCATTGCATTGCATTGCCTCTATGCAACCCAATAAATTTAATAGCTTAAGTTTGGATGTAATTTGTGATCACTCATTTTAAATATTTATAATTATTTACAATGGCATGACTAGAAAATAAAATAAAATCAAGGGAGTCAAATTATGAAAATTATTCTAGAGGGGTAAAATCTCTTTTTTTTTTCTCTACATTTTAGTTTAGAATTATAAATATTGTTAATAAGGCTAGATTTGTTTTTTTTTTACTTGGCTCTTACATCATGGGGTAACACTAAGAAACATAAATTTAATGATTGTTTCGAACCTAAAAACAAAATTTAATGATTCTTTGAAGACTATTAGTTTTTTTTTCATATTAAACTAGGTTTATTTTTGAATTATTCATATTCAAATATGTGTATTCTATCAATTTGGAACCCGAGATTCATCTTTTAAGATCAGACTGAGTGTAAAATAAATCAACTTAAAGTTGATGTGATTTAATTTAATTGATATGATAGATTAACAAATAAAATTTAAATTGATTTTTTTTCTCAAAACAACAGCTAAAGCCCTGTTTGTTTCATGAAAAATGGTTTTCTAAAATCACTTTCCAAACTTTCTTGTGTTTGTTTGCCTTTAAAAAAGTTAGTCAATGGAAAACACTTTCTAGTCAAAGTAAAATTTAGCTTGATTTCTAGAAAAGTATTTTCCTTTTATTTTGGATGGAAAACACTTTTCAGAAATTATAAAATTTTTAGAAATGTCATGTTACTTGCTGATTATACCAAATTTGGTCCTCAAACTTTTGATTGCTATATATTTTGTTTTGATTTTTTTTTAATTTTATCTGTTAGAATTTGATTTAATTTGATTTTTATATATCAACTCTGGTCCTCATTTTTATGATTGTTATTTGCTTTTCTCTTATTATTTTTTTAATTGAAATTTTTTATATATCAAATTTGATCTTAATTCTTTTGATTGTTATTTATTTTATTTAAAATAATTTATGAAAATATATATTTTTTTAATTTCATCATCTTTCAACTTTTTTATTAATTTGTTAGATTTGATCTCCATTATTTTGATTGGTATTTATTTTATTTGAGATAATTTATGAAATTAGATTTTTTTTCTAATTTCATTCTCATTAATTCAACTTTTTAATTTGTAAGATTTGTTTCTTACTATTTTAATAAACTTGAAAAAAATATTAATAAGTTATTTTTCAACTTATTTTTTATGACATAGTCAAACACTAAAAAGTGTTTTTCAATTTAGTTTTCATGATATTACCAAATATTAAAAAATAATTTACTTTTTAGAAATTTATTTTTCAATAAAATCATTTTCCAAAAAAAACTATTTTCTAAAAATAAATAATTTTACAGCAAACAAAGCGACCAATTCACTCAATCAATTACCTTGTCTGGATGAACCCTAATATCTATTCGAATCAGACTAACTTCCTAGGAATAAAATATTAGTTAGATAACCATTTGGGCAAGCTAGGTAGGTAAACAACCTCTCGAGCTTGTCCAGCTTTTGGATTGGAAATCTAAAGGCATCATTGCTTGCCCGACAGGTAGAGATCTGTCTCACTGCAATTTTAGCAATAAAATCACTTTGCTACAAAGTCATGAGTTCTTTTCATTTTTTTTTCTTTCTTGAACGATAAAATTAAGAGCTCCAAGTTCCTAACCTTCATTGTTTTGAAAGGCAATTAGCCTTAGGCGAAGGGGTAGAGAGCCTAGAGGCCTCTCCATTACGGAGAAGGTCGTTTCGGGAGCCTTTCCCTTCACTTAAATCTTGATGCCCTCCTCTGTTTCGTGGTAACAATTTAGCCCCATAACTTTCAAGTAATGGTCGATTTAGTCCTCTTCTCACCAACTACAAACGACGAAAATGGTATGTATGCATGAAATCAACTAAATTCTAATTCAAGTTTCTTGCTTTTTTGCAAGTTGCATGAGTTTATTTTGACATTTCGAAATGAGTCTAGCACAGCAATATTATACAGAACGCCTGACATTAATAATTTCAAAAACCCCTTGCAGTATCCATGTATAATTCATTAAGTTTGTGCTGCTGCTCGACCCTTAGCTCTCAAGGATTCCTTCTCCAATCTCTTCCGGCGAAGCCGAAGAAAAAAATGGTAAGTGCACCAATCTAGTAGTGTGTTAGGCAAGGCGTCTACGATAAACCCTTGCACAGAGTGCGAGCAAAGTGGCATGCTCAGATGCTCATAGCCAATGCATCTTATGCTTGCTTTGGCGTACATTTCCGGTGATGCAATCAAGAAAAGAGATTTTTTGAACTTCGTCATCTTTGTTGCCACAAAAAGTGGTACCTGACGGCTCACAGAATATTAACAGCAGCAATGTCATCTTTGTTGCCCATTGGCATTGATAAAATGGGATATGGAATTAATAGCTAAATTACCTGGCATTGAATGTCAATTCCATGATGCTTATACTCCAAATTGATGCATCTTGAAAACATTCCAAGGTACCTATATATGTTAGTTGAAAATGCTTCACGTACAAATGGATTTTACTGAGAAAAAAATGCTTCCAGAGATATATATTTCTTGAAATTGCAGACCATTAATTACTAATTATTGATGATCTCGTTGTAGGACATATTAGCACTTCGAGATTTATTTTATTTTTTCCTCAGTGGTAGTTCCAGCTTGTACATGACAGTCTAAGCCCTAGTTTCCACTTTCGAAACCTTTCTGACATTGACTTCATTCCATTTTTTGTAGATCAAATATAAATTTGGGTTTGGTGAGTTGAAAATCTAAGAACTTCACTAAAAAGGACTTAATTTACTTCAATAGAAAGTGAAGTGTAGATTTATGAGAGAGTATGTGTGTGTGTGTGTGTAAAAGAAATCTTGAAAGGGAAATTAACACAATTGGTGAAGACGGAGCTTTCTGTTTAGTTTGCGGAGGGAGGGAGGCAGGCTGATTTTTCACCAAACCTTGATAAATTTGTGTCATCTTGCTAGTCTTATAATAAATTGATGATTGCTTCCACACAATTCTACTCGTACAGTTTAATTATAACCAAGTTAAACCTCTCTAAGTTTTCTTTTTCCGACGATTAGATTGGTTTTTTAAAATGATTTCTATAGTTAATATATATAGCTTTTTGGATAATCTATTCCTTTCAAAAAATAGAGAAAAAAAAGAAGAAGAAATGATTTAAGAAACACATATAAACATACGCTTTGGTTGAGGCATAAATGGCGAACAATGGGAATGAAGGAAGGACGGCGACGGAGCCAGAGCCCATATTGACTATTGCACCTTTTTTCTTCTTTAACATAGCAGGAAGCACTGCCCTGGTGACCCAAGTTGCTGCCTCTGAATTCACCTTGATAAGACTCTCCGTCATCTTCCAGTCAACCTCATGAAAGAACCGAGCATTAGGGTATGAAACTCCGGCATTGTTTACCAGAACACCAACATCCAACTCTTTAATACTTCCCTCTATTGCCTTTGATATCTCCGGTCCGCTCAATGTTGCAAAGTCAGCCACAACGTTTTTTATGTCTACTTGCTGATCACCAAATCTTGCCCGTATTTCATTTGATGTAGCTTCAAGTTTTGAAGGGTTTCGACCAACAAGAACAAGGTTAAGACCCTTCGATGCTAGCTCGAAAGCAACGGCTTTGCCTATCCCATCGGTGGAGCCAGTGATTATAGCCCAAGAGCCATACTCCTTCAAATTCTTTGGTGGTCTCAAGAACATGACCCATATCCACCTGAGAAAACAGAAGATATGCTTGCAAAGAGAAACAAAACCCAGACAACTCACTGCTACCAGGAAAACAGCTTGTAACTCCATTTCCATAACATGTGGTAGGTGAAATTGCTCATGGTATATGATCAGTGCACGCATGTGTATATATATGATTTATCGGGTTTGTTAAAAGAAACTAAAAGGGATATTCATTTTATTATGCACTAATTTGCTGTTAACTCTATGTGGATTGGAATAGTTATTTTTTTAATTTTTAATTTAATCTTTAATCTTTTGTTTTGCCCAATTGCACTCTTTTAGATTCAAATTAATAGCTGATAAATTCTTTTTTTTTTT
>Ga0325402_1000262_pt1 | contig 32676 bp, 12 predicted proteins | sample PopdelMetagenome_22_FD_207212 | JGI IMG/M metagenome (GOLD analysis project Ga0325402, IMG submission 207212) | Populus deltoides microbial communities from Bellville, Georgia, United States - Xylem-PdKOR-R3 | ecosystem: Host-associated > Plants > Phyllosphere > Stem > Wood/Secondary xylem... | reverse complement strand
AAAAAAAAAAAGAGGAAAGAAAGAGAATTGTGTTTCTTTGTCTAGTTGTTTGCACGTCCGCATCGCAACTCAAACTATAACTCATATATACATGTTAAAAAGGAATAGAATCGGGACATTTAAATAAAAATAATTATGAGATTCGATCATTTGTTGGAAAATTATTGGCTACTTTTTTCTTTCATACGTAATGAAATCACATGACTAATTTGTCATGAAAACAAACAATAAAAAAATATATATAATTCTGTTTGTCACACCTTAGTGAATGTTGAGACAAGGGGTTAAAAATATGATCGCCACATAATAATAAAAAATTAGAGATTCTAAAATATATAATAGTTTTAGAGATTCAAGTAAGGGGTTAGTTATACTTAAGAAAGAAACAATGGTATCCTTACAGCATCCTTTCTTACAAAAGGCTACATTTACTATGCGTTTTCTTTTAAATTTATTTTTTTGTTTCCATTAATTATTCTAATATTTTGTATTTCTATTTTTTAATTATTTCATGAAAAATTTGATGTCGATCCTTAAAAATAGAAGACTCGTCGAGTATGTTGATACCAGGTCGTCATTGGACCTATATAAATGATAAAAATTGAGTTTTGAACCCATATTGATAGTGTGAGTTGGGCTTTGAACCCAACTATTAGATTCATGAGTCTTAATGGGATTTGGGCTTTGGCCCATTTTATTTTTGTTGGTTTTTTATTATTTTTTTTGTTTTACTTTTTTTTGTTTTTCATTATATGAGAATATCACTACAAAAAAATATTCAAATTTTTACAATGTAAAAAAAAAAACTAATATACATAAAATTTAAACACACAAATAACAAAAGTATTATTCGGGGTTTGGAATTGACCTTGGAGGTGAAAAGAAACATCAAAATTTACTGGGAAATAACACAGGAGCACGTGGCGCACAAGCAAGTCACGTGCAACTCAAATGATTGTCTTGGAAAAGGCGTGCACGTGTCTTCCCCATGTGTTAATTAAAATGAACTTGCAAAAGAAAGAATCAAGTTTGGTGATCTAAGACATCATCTTTCTTCTTCGACTACCCTCTGATTTATTACCACAAGTAAAGGATCTTAGGTGGCCAACTGGAGGAGATTTCGACTCTGTGTGGTGGTTACATGTTGTTGGCTCGGTCAACTGTTGTAGTGAATGGTTTTGTGCTGGTTGGGCGATGCTGTGGTCTGGAGGGGTGACAACATTGAAGAAAGTGGCAGTGTTGTAACCCAATTTTTTATCCCTTATTTTTTATATTTTTAAAATTAAAAAAATCCAAAAATATATCAATTGACTTTCCTAGACATGACATGCATGTGTCTTCCCCATGCGTTAATTAAAATGAACCTACAAAAGAGAAAATCAAGTTTGGTGATATAAGATGTCATAACCTAATTTTTGATCCTTTTATTTTAATTATTATTATTATTTTATTTACTAAAAAGGATATAAAAAAATGATGATGAAAAAAAATAATAATGATGAAAAGCAAGTAAAATGAAATAAATGAAGAATGAATTAAAATTTGGGTTAATGGCAACATGATTGGAAGCTTACAGATTTAATTAAATTTTTGACTTGTTTAATTAATCAAATCAAGGGTTTAATTGGAGAATTGATAAGTTTTGAGACTTAATTAAGCTTGAAATTAATTTAATTCATCCAATCAAGGGTTTAATTGGAGAATTGATAAGTTTTAGACTTAATTGGACTTTGGATTTAATTAAATTAATGAAATCAGGGACTTAATTGAAGAAATAGCAAAGTTTGGGGTTAATTGGGGGTCCAAATTGCGAAATTAAAATCCAAGGATTACATTGAAAAAAGCGCGCAAATGCAGGGGGCCAATTACAGTTTAAACCAGGGATTCAATTACAAGAATTTCAAAACTGGATGGATCAAAAAGAAAAATGGCCGAACGACGTCGTTTTGAAGATGATGTTCATCTTCTTCTCCTTTAAGCCAGTGACCGTTTCTGCAGTAATGGAGGGAGGAACGTTGCAGCAGTAATCGTCGTCCATTGGCTTCAGTTATGGGCGCCTTAATGGTGGCCGACCGTTAGCCTACCGCCCGTTATCAACCGGCCGAGCCCTATATAAACCGAGCAGCACCGAAAAGGAGGTTGGTTAGAGAGATAGAGAGGAAACAAACCCGAAACAAGACAGACACAAATAAACCAGAGGGATTCCTAAGTTTTCTGGTTAAACCCCAGACCATAAGTGAGTCTTTCCCTCACCAATACCGGCCTAAAACAACAAAAAACAAAACTGACTGAGAGAGAGCATAGGTTTGTTCTAAAAACAGAGCAAAAGAAACGAAGAAAAATAAACCGAAACAGAGACGCAGGAAAGGAATACAACGTGAAAAGCAGAAGGAGTAAGAAGAAAGTCGAAGGCAGAAGCGTCGTCCTCAGCAATCACGCGCAAATTCCCTGCAAATGAACCAGGTAAGTCTTCTGCTCTGTTTCCCCCGCTTTGCCTTATTTCATTTTCGCCGTTTGTGTTTAATTCAATAACAGGGTCATGCACGCGTGATTTAGATCACGCGTGTCTAGTGTGGCCCAGCCGGGTCACTGGCTTGGGCCAGTGACCGGGCTGGGCTGGCTAGGTCAAGCCCAGCCCATGTGGGCTGAGCTGGGCCCATCCCAATAAAATAAAATAAATAAATAAAACAGAAAAATTGAAAAAATTGAAAATAAAAAATGTGTATGCATGAATAAAAATAATGTAAATTTATTGGTTTATTCACTGACGCCAGAGTCAGGAATAAAAATACCAGTTTAAATTTATATTATTTTTATTCGTTGTATTTTATTTTATTTAACTAGAAAAATAAAAAATATATGTGCATGTATAAAAAAATTATTTTTATTTATATTTTCACTGGCGCTAGAGTATGGAATAAAAAATATTAATCTAATTTTTTTTCGTAACTACGAATTTTTACCAATGCCAGAGTTGGAATTATTCGAGCTCGAATATTCACGGGCGTCAGAGTCAGAAATATTGCAAGTAAACCATCAGAGCATAAACCAATAAATATTTAGCAATTTAAAACAAAATCAGCAATGCAGTCTACCTCAGGCAAAACGTTTAAGGGGTGATAATATCTTCCCTTTTACGTAACCAATCCCGCACCATAGAATATCTGTTGACCAGGTTAGGGTTCCTAGTGACCATAATACTAGGTGACGACTCCTTAAACAAGACCTTTTTCCCCTAAAAGAACAAGATGCCAGAAAACTATTCTTTTTCCATAATTCAAGATTTATTTTTAGGGCCGCCGCGATGTTGGGTGCGACATAAGACATTATCTTCTCTTCTTCTTCTTCTACTACTACTCTCGAGTTTATTTCCACAAGTAAAGGATCTTAGGTGGCCAACTAGAGGAGATGTCACCTATGTATAATGGCTAGACATTGTTGGCTCGGTCAATTGTTGTAGTGTTCGTTTTGTGCTAGTCGGGCGATGTTGTGGTCTTAAGGGGTTAAAGCAAAGGAAGGAAGTGGCTTTGATTTTTGTTTAGGTTTCTTGATTGTTGTGATTGTGAGAGATGGTTTGATGAGATTGGTCATGGATACTGGTGTAAGAGAAGGAATACGGGTTTGTGATGAGGTTTTGATCTTGTGGGTGGTTGTTTTAATAGGACTTTGGCTAGAGAAAAGGAAAGATGTCTACGTTTTGGTTAGGCTAACATAGGGAGACTGTTGGGTTCAAGGCTTCATAACTCTTTTTTTTTGGGTTAGTGATGTTATGGGGTGTGGAGGTAGAACTCGCTGGTTGAGGCAGAGCTGCGATGGCGCTACTAGAGGCTTTATTATGGACAATAAAGGAGAAATATGTGAGGTTGAGAGTGGTGATGATTCTTGGATCAACCCATGAGGGAGTGAAGGTTTGTCTTGATTGGAGTCTGAGATGGTGGTGGTCTCAGTTGAAAGGCTCTCTAGTTTTTTTGCAAGTAAGCATGGTGATGGTAAAGAGTGGTGAAGGCTATTGGTTTGGATGATAGTTGGTTTGTTTTTGGTGGAGACTATCTAAAATCAAAGGCTGCCTTTTTTTATGTTTTCCTTGTCTGAGAGATGAAAAGGATTGATAGAAATCTGGGAAAATTTCCCATATTTCTTTATTGTTCTTTGTGGAAGGCTTTTGATCTATTGGAAAAGGGACACTAAGTGTTTATGGATTTTTTTGGTTGTGGGTTGAAAGAGCCTTTTGTTAGTCAATGCTCTTTGTCTCTGTAGGCTGGTGAATACCCCTATGTGTTCTTTGTTGTGCGTTCCCTTTATAGAGAGAAAAGGCTGGAATTTGAATGATTCTTAGAGACTTGATTGAAGACTTGCTGGAATTCTAGGCATGAAGATGCAATCCCATAAAATTGATTCCTTGATTTAAATGGATTCTAGACTAAATTGAATTAATTTGAAAAAAATCAGTGGATGAAATTGGACTGAACTGAATTAATTGGAAATAATTTGACTAAATTGATACTTAATTGATCTGAAATGATTGTAAAGAAACAACTAGGATTGAAATGAAATTATATAAATAGTTAAGTGGTCCTTGGAATATTTCCCTCTTCACTATTGTCCTTGAATTTTGAATTTTTCCAAATTAATTCAATTAGGGCTTTAAATCTTCATTTCTCTCTCAATTTAATCCCTTAATCAAATCTTTCCAATTTAGTCTCTTTAATTTAGTCTTTGTTTCAAATTTCTTGTCATTTCAACCAAATTTGTCCTAAATCCCCCTTTTATTTTTAATTGCATCCTTAATTGGATAAATTTAGACCTCCAGATTTAATCACTTATTGCAAATCCACCATTGGTTCTCAAAATTGTGCAATTTTGACCACTCTAACTTCTGATTTTGGCTTTCTTCTTCAATTAGGCCCTTCATTTATTTCTAACTTAGCTATTTGTTTCAAAATTATTATTCTTGAACTTCAAATTTCTTTTAATCTTAGCCAAATTAAATCAAGTTAAACCTTTTTCTTAATTTTTTCTTCAACTCAAACCTTAATTAAGCCAAAAAAAATCCTAAACTCATTTTTTCTTTTTGCATATGATGCTCAATTATTGGCTCAATTTCAAATCCCAGTTATTTTTATATTTTTTTTGTATTTTGTTTTTATGTTTTTCAAGATTTCTTTTGCACAAAAATAAAATAAAATAATGAAGAAAATATCAAAATTAACTAAAACTATTTAAAAGACATTTTTGGATTTTTCTAATTTTCAAGATATACAAAAATAGAGGGTCCAGAATTGGGTTACAATAGTGTTTACAAGAAATTTTAATTATTCTAGCTAATGCAATTTCTTATGACAAATTTCATAAGAAGTTAGTTGCTAATTTATGGGCTCGAGGTTTAAATACTTTAGACAACGCACATGTCTCAATAATTGAAATTAGGCATGGAAAAATATGGATCCAAAACCATAATGGCTGTAAAACTCTTATAAGTATCCAAGGCCCGTATAAAACTAACATCCATATGATTTTTCATTTAGGCCCAAACGTATCATGTTGTTTAGTGCTATTTTAAAACATGGATCATCAACTCAGGCTCTTATAACAAGTCTAAAATAAATTCTCAAAATTGGACTCGAGTTGTCTAAAGATTCTAACATGACAACATCCTCGTATAAAAAGCTCATTAAGATTATATAAATCAACTAAACTCTGAACAGGACTGATACACTTGTGGCCGGTTACTACACTTAAATACATTATCTCCTAGTCGAACTAGGTCTACTATACTAACCATATGGATAAAACATGTATGCATTATATCAGCGCACCTCCCTTGACCACTTTCTCCTTAGAGATTGGTTCAGCTATCGTCATCATAATACATAGCTCACAAAACCAATAACTATTGTTGTTACCCATTTTTGGGTTCCCATTAAAAAAATTAAAAATGAGAAAATACAAAAAAATATATCAAAACAAATATTCGAAAGAAATCTAAAAATAATAGGAATGAGAAAAGGATGTTGGAATGCTGAAAAAGGATAGAAATTGATTGAAGAGATTTAACAATACAAGAATTGAAATTTTAACTGTGTATTTTGACTGATGAGAGCCCTGGGACAAGGAAAATTCAATTTGAGAAAGAAAGGTTCAAAATCAGATGTTTATGGACTTAATTAAATATTATCCAAGGTTTAATTGAATTTATGGAGGGTTTAATTGCAAGAAAATTGATTTTTTAAGTCAATTTAGGCTTTTATTGGAAGAAATTAAAGTTCTGGGGTCCAATTATAATTTTAAAGAGTTGATTTGGTCAAATCAGGGGCTTAATTGCATAATTATTGAAGTTTGATGGTCAATTGGGGACTTAATTGAAACAATCTGAAACCAAGGACCAAACCAGAAAAGCGCTAAGATCAAGGGATCCAATTAAAATTCATCCGGGGGTTTGATTACAAAATTATAAAACCAGTTAGGGTTCCTAGTAACCAAAATATTAGGTGGCGACTCTCATTCTATTTTTCCACTAATAAAAGACAAGAATTCCTTGTCTCCCCACATTTGCCACATTAGAAATTTTTAGATAAAACAGAATTTGAGGGTGGATGTTTTCGCCGCGACGCCGCACATGTGAGACAGAATGGCGACTCCACTGGGGATCTTGTGGACTAAGCTTTGTTTTCGTCTGATAACTGTGTTTTGTTTGGTTTGCATGTTTTCTGTTACTAAGCTTATTTTATTTATTTAATTTACATGCTTTAATTTTTGTACATATATGTTCATGCATTATATAGAACTGCCTCATGCATCACATACTTTAATTTTTGGAAAGCACACACAAGCTTCTAAGTTAGGAGGGGAATTAGCGATCTGCCCTATGACTATTGGTCAGGGTTCAGATGCGTGAAACACTCAACTCATATCTGAGTGCCTGCTTGGTAATGGTGGGCATACGCGCCTTAACTGTTCCTTACAACGCACCCACACTGTCTTTACAAAGATCGTCACTGGGCAGATATGAGACCCTTTGAGACTAGATAGTCAACCAACCTTTTGTCTCACTTAATGAATATAACCTGCTCTTAGGTTGTGTGTTTTAGTTTTTGTTTTGCATCAGAGTAAACCCTTCCTGAAGCATCTTAAACTCAAGACTTGTGGTTGACACAATGGCCGTTACTTAGAAAATTTCTGTTGTGGCGCAAAAATCAAAATTCTTAGGATTACGACCATGTGTCAACTCTGGAAGGGCGAGCTAATCATATAAGAAACATACTTATACATTTATCATACATACCGTCAGGTTGAAACATAGGTCCCCCATCCAAGATTTGCTACACTTGAAAGATGGATAATGAAGAAAGAGCTCAATTGGAGACCCATTATCAAAATGAAATTGAGAGCATCAAAGGTGAAGTAGCTAGACTTACAGATTTGCTTGAACAAGTGCTGAGCTCCAAAAATGAAAAGGGGATTTTTGCACAACCTCCTGTGAAAACACCATCAATCCACGTCCCGGGGACATCTCAAAACTTGAGGGCAGATTCAATAGTAGAACAATATTTTGTGCCTATCCCCCCTATCCCGTCAAGTCAAGCTCCCATCACCATGGATTTAATAGCAGATGGAACCTCTGGCAATAGATCCACTGATTTTGTGAACTACGACAAGTTGTCTACTTTAGAAGAAAGATTAAGAGCAGTTGAGGGTAATGATTGGTTTGATCCCATACGAGCAGCTGAAGTGTGTTTGGTACAAAACATCATAGTACCAAAGGATTTTAGGATACCAGAGTTCATCAAATACACTGGATTGGAATGTCCAAACACTCACCTTCGATCTTACTGCAATAAAATGGCTGAGGTGATTTATGATGATAAGCTATTGATCTATTTTTTCCAAGATAGTCTGACGGGATCTGCCCTAAGCTAGTATATGAGGTTAGACAATGCTAAAGTTAAGAAATGGAAAGATTTGGTAAAGGCTTTTCTTAAGCAGTACAAGTTCAATCTTGAAATTGCTCCTGACAGAACCATCCTAATGTCTATGGAGAAGGAAAACCAAGAGTGTGAGGGCATACACGCAAAGATGGTGAGATAAAGGGAACATATGTTCAACCTCTACTGATAGATACAGAAATGGGGATGTTGTTTGCCAACATCTTTCAATCCCCTTAATATGCGCATTTAATAGGAAGCTCGGCACAACATTTCCATGAAGTTATGAGGACTGCTGAAAGAATTGAACAAGTTATAAAGAGGGGAAAGATTGAAGGTTTTGTCATGGATTCCAGAACAATGATGAGAGATGACTCTGGAGGTGGATGAGCAAGAGGCAAGTTGAGTTTGTGAAAGGTGATGTCATTGGCTCTATTGTCCCCTGAACATCTTTAGAATGACAAGTGTGTCGCGGGGGCGCGAGCGCGAGCGCCGTGACGCCGTCTGGCAAAGGCGGAGGCTCTTGTATTGCCTCCTGATGATGAGGTGTGTTGTGTGTTGAGGAGGATTTTTAGATTTTAATCATAAAATTATGATTAATGTTTAGGACTCACCACCTAGTATTATGGTCACTAGGAACCTATGATCTGCGAGAGTCTGGGTAAGGGACTGGTTGTGCAAGGGGAAGACACATCATCCCCATTGCACCCTACCTAAGGTAAGCTCCATTGTTGTTTGATTGTTTTTTCTAAGTTGGGTTTCTATTCGTTGGTCTTTTCTAAGGTTCAAAACTGGCCCGGCCCAATGGCAAAGTTAATTATTCTGCCACCGCATGCAGAAATGAATTCTGCATGCAGCGGCCTCGACGAAGAAGAAGGAGGCGACGCAGGGAGGAGAAGCATTTGAGGGGTGATGGTCTGCGGCTTACTGGGAATGTCTGTCCGGAGGCTCAAGGGACTTCGGCTGAAGTGACGGTGGCCGGTGGTAGAGGAAGCAGAGAAGAAGAAGAAGTTGCAGAGGAGAAGGAGAAGAGGAAGAAGGGCACGGTGGCTGCTTGGTGGTAGAAACGGTGGCTGAGGCTGTGATAGAGATGGTGGCCGGCGGTTGGAGCTGGTCGTAGGTCACGACGGGAAGAAGAAAAAAACATGCGGGAGGGGCTGCAGTGTGGAGGGAGAAACCGACGGTGGCTCTTGGTGGTCGGCTGGTGGTTGCGTTGGCTTCCTATGAGGGAGCTGATAGTGGAAAGACCGTTGATGAGGGTGGTGGTGGCAGAAGGCCACGGTGGAGAGAGAAAGAAAGAAGAAATATGCAGAAACCGGGAGAAAAAATGGTTTTTTGGCTGACTTTGGACCCGATTTTCTCCTCTCTCATGCCATGAAATGCAGCGCTATTTATAGGAGGTGGAAAAGGAACATTTTGTCTTTAATGGTGCCAAATCATGGCCTTTGGTTTGGTTGATAAGCATCCCAACCGTTGATTCAAAGTGTGCACCTCGAACTGCCAAATGTGACCGTCCAAGGCTGCCCGAGTTAGCTACTTCAGGCCAGTCACCAGAGCATTTTTCATGTCAATAGGAATGAAAGGATAATACACTGTCATAGAGGGAGTTCAGGTGATCATTTTGGTGCATGAGTTGTCAATTTTGGTGGAGGTATGAGGCATTAAATGCACCTTAAAAGTAGCTCCCTAAGCTGTCATTTTCGGGCAAAAATCGGGGAAGACAATGAACAGTGATCAGACGACGCGTCGTCTGGTCCTTTTTTTTCTTAAAGCAGAAACGGCGCCGTTTTGGGTTAATAAAGGAGTTTTGACTGATTTTCAATTTAGTTCGCATTCTTTCAAATTATTTCAATTAAACCCTTTATTAACCATAAACCTTTGATTTTGTGCAATTGAGCCCCTGCCAAAACTTCAATTGGAACCCCAAGTTTGCGCGCCTTTTACAGTGTAGTCTTTGGTCTTGGATTTATGCAATTTCACTCTTAATTGATCATTAAACTTTCAATTTCTTCAATTTAACCCCCGCATTTTGTCAATTAAGCCCTCCAATTTTGGCGCCTTTTGCATATTGGTCATTGGCTGCGAATTTTGTCAATTTTACCCCTAATTGACCCAAAAACTTCAATTTTCTTGCAATTTGGCCCCTAATTTCAATCAATTAACTTGGTAAAAATTAAATTTGGTCTTTTAAAATTCCAATCTTCTCAATTAAACCCAAATTAGGCTCCAAAACTTAATTTTTCACTAATTAAGCCCTAAATAAAATTAATTTGGCCCATTTAAAGTATAATTAAGTCCTTACACTTAATTAAATCCTTTAATTGGACCTAGATTAATTCTTAAACATAATTAAAATTTAATTTGGGTCATGATTAAATCAAATTGGCCTATTAAAAATTTAATTATGTTATTGGACTTAATTTTTATGCATATTCATCAAATAATCATTTAATTTAACCTTGAATTTGCATTTTTTCTCCATTTTTAGGCATAATGAGGTACTATTAGGCCTTGAATTTCCTCCAAAAATTGCAGCTTGATTTTTGCCTTTTTTTATAGTCTTTTTTAATCTGCGTTCTCCATATTGCCAGCTTTTATTTTATTTTTTGATTTTTATTTTGAAAAAGGAATTTATTTTGGAGAACAACCCATAATTGGGTTATGACAAAGTGATTGAAAATGCTTGCTAAGAAACCTGATCCAAGAATGGCGATGAATTGTCAATTATATTGTTTTGGAATTTTGTCATTTTATATTTTGTTTTGGGATCACATCTCATTCTTTAACGAAACATGTCTTTTATTTATCTCTTTGTTGTTCTAAAGTCATGAGATGTTTAGCATTTTATTTTTGACAAAATATTTTGATCGAACTCCAACATGTAATTAAGGCTAATCAACCTAGAAAGATTAAAAGTATTTTGATTTCAGAAATGACTCGATGCTTGTTAAAATGATATGGGGTGACCAAACAAATTTTGAGCTCATGCATGAATCACCCACCATGTAGCTACATGAAACTGAATCACCCACCAAGTAACTAAGTTTTAGCAATATGCATAATGATATGTATTGGATTCATTAGTTATGGACTCGAGAATCAAGGTTCTTGCAAGTCCAAATCATTACACTAGATGAGGTCAAAATTTATCGGTTCACACCGTCTTTGCTTGAAATGAGAAAATATCATCTTTGTTTTATCCTTTCACAATACTGGAAATATATCTTTTGCAATCACATTTTGAGCCTGATAGAATATTCTTTTCAAAAGAAACCCTGACGAGGATCACTCCCCACACTGGGGGCAAATAAGAGAAGACAAAAGTGAAAAGGAAGGCTTAGAACAAAAGTCCAACATTTGAGAGAGAGCTAAAAGAAAGAAAACCTAGACTGGGGGCATGTTAAAAAAAAAACTATGAGAAAGGCTATGTGAAAGCTGTTAAAAAAAAAAATTGCCTACACTCAAAGGCAGGTCAAAGATAAAGGAAGGAGAATGCCTATTAAGTTTAGAAAAGACAAAAGAAGTTTCACAACAAATGTCGAAAGTTGATAACAAAAAAAAATCCGGGCTACAAACATGACTTTTGGCATCATGATAAAACTCCTGATGTTATCAGATGATTGAGATTGGTTATTCACCAAAGAAAAAGTTGGATTTGCATTCTGACATATGTTAAGAGAATTATGATATTTGAGGTTAATAAGGTTATATGTTGTTTTCTCTACAAAGACAATAAGAGAAAGAGAAATGATGAATAATTGATGTTGATACTAGGTTTTTGAAGCCCTCAAACACCTTTTGAGCCTGTAAAATTCCTTTTTTTCATAGCCATAAACCATAGCCTACATTACGTGCTTTTAAAAGCCCTTTTTAATCAAGTAAACAATTTGAATCGATAAATGACGCTCTCAAAGCTTGAAGAGTTTTTCCATAAGAGTCGTGGCTTCATGGATTAAGTTACTTGTTATTATGCATGCTGATAAAATAAGTGCTAAAAAAAAGAAACAACCTTTCTTGATAAAGCCTGAGTTCTGACTTTAACATCTTGTTTTTGAAATTCACAAAAAGGTCACCTCATCACAGACTATCAAAAGATATACCCAAGATCAGAGATTAAAATTAACACAAAGAACCATGGAAAAAGCCATTTTAATCTTTCAAAAGATCAATTTCTGTTTTTAAAATACAAGATAATCAAAGAACTACATGTATTGAATGACGTGTGTTGGCCTTTGACCAAAGAAGTGAATTTCAAAAATACTTTTTTTTTAAATGACATCTCTCTAATTTCATTTCAATAATTTGACTTCAAATAGACATGATCTTTGAAATATGAGAGTTGATTCCCGAACAAGAAAAATTGTCAAGCAAGAAGAGTATCGATCGAGTTTGCAAAATCCTTGACAGAAGCGACAACAATACTTCTCGACACTTTTTGAAAAAAGTTGAGCAGCTGGGAGCAATACAGTGGACCTTGAAAAGGAAAAACAAGCAGTATTCAGATTAGCTAGGGGGCAATAAAAAAATGATTAAACAATGAATTGGTGAACTGAGGACAATGAAGTTCAAAGAAAGATAATCAGATGAACGAGCGTTGAAGGCAAGTCAATGGCTAATTAGCAATCTAAGATGAGGACGACACTAGAAAACCTCTTGATGAGTGCTGGTAGGATTCACACAACTAATCAAAGAACGATTCTCGAGAGAATCCAGGAGATGAAGGATTTGTTAAGCTCCTTCATGATGAATTAAGCAACACCACACTTGAGGGGCATTGTCAAGCTTGATAAATAGTGAAACCAATAATCATCCAAGACGGCCTAGTTTAGGCGCTACATTTACAGTGGAGTGGATGACTAGCACATGAACGGGTCAGTACATAGAAAGAGCAAAGAAGGCTTTGGTTAGCAAACAAAGGCACCCTATGACAATGGAACATCAAAGAGGGGGGACCTATATTTCAAATCAGGTAAGGATGCATGCATGTCATCTAACCTTAAAGCATTGCACACATATTTTTATTTGTTGCAAGAAAATCCAAAAAAAAAAAGTCCAACAAGATTGAAAGAACAAAAAAGAAAAAAAGAATCATTGAGCTGATAATAAAAGAGAATCATTATTGTGACCTTGGAACGGAAAGAAAAAGGAGAAGAACCCTATCATTAAGAAATTTTCAAAAAAAAGAAGAAGAAGAAGAAAGAAGCAAGTTCAAACCTTGCCAACAGGATGAACATTTATGGGTACGTCGCCCATGAAAATAGACCGTGTGAGTGTGTGGGCTGGTCACCCCTGAAAATAGGCTAGGATGAACATGTGTGGGCAGGTCGCCCCTGAAAATAGGCTAGGATGAACATGTGTGGGCAGGTCGCCCATGAAAATAGACCAATGTGAGTGTGAGGGCAGGTCGCCCATGAAAATAGACCATGTGAGTATGTGGGTCGGTCACCCCTGAAAATAGACCAGTGTGAGTGTGTGGGCTGGTCGCCCCTGAAAATAGACCACGATGAACATATGTGGGCATGTTGCCCCTGAAAATAGACCAGGATGAAGTGTGGGCAGGTCACCCCTGAAAATAGACCGGTGTGAGGATGTGGACCGGTCGTCCTGAAAATAGACCAGGATGAGCATGTGTAGGCAAGTCGCCCTTGAAAATAGACTAGTGTGTGGGTCGGTCGCCCCTGAAAATAGACCAGTGTGTGAAAATAGATCAGGATGAGCATGTGTGGGCAGGTCGCCCTTGAAAATAAACCAGTGTGTGGGCCGGTCGCCCCTGAAAATAGACCACGATGAACATGTGTGGGCAGGTCACCCTTGAAAATAGACCAGTATGAGTGTGTGGGCAGGTCGCCCCTGAAAATAGACCAATGTGAGTATGTGGGCCGGTCGCCCCTGAAAATAGACCACGATGAACATGTGTGGGCAGGTCGCCCATGAAAATAGACTAGTGTGAGTGTGTAGGCCGGTCGCCCCTGAAAATAGACCAGGATGATCATGTGTGGGCAGGTCGCCCGTGAAAATAGACCACAGTGAGTTTGAGGGCAGGTCGCCCATGAAAATAGACCGTGTAAGTGTGTGGGCCAGTCGCCCCTGAAAATAGTCTGTGAGTAGGTCGCCCATGAAAATAAACCAATGAGTGTGTGTGGGTAGGTTGCCCGTGAAAGTAGACCAATTTTCTTCAAAAAGGACAGATCGCCCAAGATAATAAAATCATTTTCTTTTTCTTTTTTCTTTACAAGCTTACTATACAAGACATTGGTGATGTTTTTCTTCGTAAGCATTGTAAAGAGGGTGCATCTGTTGTTACCTATTTTTGGGTTCCCACAAAAAAAATTTGAAAATGAGAAAATACAAAAAAATATATCAAAACAAATATTCAAAAGAAATCCAAAAATAATAGGAGTGAGAAAAGGATGTTGGAATGCTGAAAATGATAGAAATTGATTGAAGAGATTCAACAATACAAGAATTGAAATTTTAACTGTATATTTTTTACTGATGAGAGCCCTGGGATAAGGAAAATTCAATTTGAAAAAAAAAGTTCAAAATCAGATGTTTATGGACTGAATTAAATTTTATCCAAGGTTTAATTGAATTTATGGAGGGTTTGATTGCAAGAAAATTGATTTTTTTAAGTCAATTTAGGCTTTTATTGGAAAAAATTAAAGTTCTGGGGTCCAATTATAATTTTAAAGAGTTGATTTGGTCAAATCAGGGGCTTAATTGCATAATTATTGAAGTTTGATGGTCAATTGGGGACTTAATTGAAACAATCTGAAACCAAGGACCAAACCAGAAAAGCACTAAGATCAAGGGATCCAATTACAATTCATCCAGGGGTTTGATTACAAAATTATAAAAACATACAAGGACCGAATCGCAAATATTCATTTGAATTTTGAAACGGCGCCGTTTCATTAAAAGCACTATTCGTCCCTCAAGAAGCCGTTTTCAGCAGTAAAGAAACAGAGATATGTTTTGCAGCAAAAACGCCAAATTGCTCCAATCTTGGGGCACGTTTTATGGCTGTATCCCGTTGTTTCCAGATTACAAGGCGACCGTTACCACTTACCAGCACAAGGCCGTCTCTGGCTTATAAAAGCAGGAGAAGAAGCCTGAAAAGGGAGGAGAAAAAACAGGGGGGGAAACAAAAAGGAAAGGTAAGGAAAGGGACAGGAAACAGAGGGAGAGGTAAGGAAAGAGACAGAACAGAGGATGAGAGAACGTGAAAAAAAAGATAAAAAACAGAGAGTAGCCGGGAGGAAGAAGGAAAAAAACCAGAGAGGACGACAGAGGAAAGTAAGAGGAGAGGGAACAAAAGAGGCAGGAAACAGAAGGAAATACAAGAGAAAAGAGTTTGAAAAAAACGAAGCAAGGCCGAACAAGGAGACCGCAACAGAAGAGCGAAAGGAAGAGAAACAGAACGGTGAAGCAGAGAACACAGACAGCAGAGGAGGTCAGCATCACCACCGGTTTCCTTTCTCCCGAACTAGGTATGCTCATTTCCTTTCTTCGCAAAAAATAGATGCATGTGGATCTAGAGAAACAAAAGGAAACATAAAATGATTGAAAGCTTAAAGACCGTCACTTTTCTTGCACTCTGTAACCAAGGGGTCTTCGTTTTTGCCATCTGCAAAAACGAAGAATGAACAGTGCGAAGGTAATTTAATTACCTTCGCCCTGTTCCATGCACGCGTAAAATTGGCTGGTTGGGTCACTGGCTCGGGCCAGTGACCAGGTGGCTGGGTCCAGCCCTGCCATATAGGGCGAGTTGGGCCCTACCCCTTCAAAAAAAATTCATAAAATTATTTTAAAAATTCTGTAATTTTCCGCAATTTTTTTACTGCATTTTAATTAATATCGATTTATATTTCTATACTGTAAAGATACAAATACCGTATTAAAATACCGGATTTTCGTCAAGACATTGAAAAATAAAAAATAAAAAAAAATTTATGCATACGGCCAAGTTTCTCTAAAAAAAATCATATTGTATCTTAAAAAAAAAAAGGTTTTAGCATGCATGTTGAGCTTTAATAACCAATTTATTAAAGTTACGAGAACTAGGTCAATATTTCAAAATTTTTAAAAATTTATTTTGTTTTCTTTTAATATCTAGGGTTATGATCTTATACGTAAGACGTACTCCGGATATTAAATTTTTTTGTTGAGGTTAGAACGTTTAGTTTTTTTTTCCAATAAGATAAGGATCTCTTTATCGAGAAGAACTTTTCTTAAATCACAGACGAACCAATAACCAGAAAGCACGACAAGACTTTAGATTTATCAGATAATAAAATAATACAGCTTATCATAGGTAGAGCGTATTTGGGGTGCTAATACCTTCTCTTTACGCAACCAGTCCTCGTACCCGATCTCTGAGACCAGTTAGGGTTCCTAGTAATTAAAATATTTGGTGGCAACTCCCATTCTATTTTTTTCACTAATAAAAGACAAGAATTCCTTGTCTCTCCACATTTGCCACATTAGAAATTTTTAGATAAAATAGAATTTGAGGGTGGATGTTTTCGCTCCGATGTCGCACATGTGCGACAACTATGATATTTTTTGCAATGGTTTGTTATTTTAGACCATTATCCTTAAGTAGTCTAAAATTACATGTGGCAAACATATTGATCATTTTATCCTTATGTGGACATATTCACTTAGGTTCGAGCCTATATAAATAGTAATTGTCATGCATTTGTCGCAATAATTTGAGATCCTCTGCCACCAACAATTGAGGTTTTTGAAAACTTCTATTATAAACAATACTTCAAGGTTAAAACAAAGGTTGAAAATTGACAATGTTGGCTTAAGCAGGTACAATGCTTGTAAAAATGAGTCCCATTATAGGTTTGGTCACAGTTTAGTGCAACGGTGTAATTATTGTTTTGTTAAATTTTAATTTTTTTTATTTAAATTGTTTTGATGCGTGTTGATGTTAAAAACATTTATCGTTGTCTCAAAACATCCTTTAAACCTCTTTTCAAACAATCTTAAAAGCAAAAATTACTTTACCATCTTATAATTTAGTTATTTTTACATTCATTTTTCATGTTTTAAAAAGTTAATGTTTATATTTTTTATGGGTATAAGATTAGACTAAACTAAGAATGGTTTAAGATGTAAATTGTTACGCGTGTAATAAAGTTTAGAATATAAGCTATAATTTTTAAAAATATAAAAAATAATTATAAAAATAACTAAAATACATGAAGATGAGGGTAATTTTCTAATCTTAAAAAAGTTTTCTCAATATTAGTTTAGTTACTAAAATTCGAAGAAAGAATAAACCTACTTAACTATTAGAACATTTTTTTTTAAAATTAGATAAACCAATTTTATTGAAAACTACCAATATATTACCCACCTCAAGTGCCTACAGTGATGAAAGCATGCAAACAGCCCTGATCAGTAACCCTCGTAACCAAAAACTTGACAAAATTTTTCCAAGTCCTGATGTAATTTTAATTACTCAAAGATTCAAATTCGTGTTCTGCCACAAGATCATAATCAAACAGCTAAAAGCCAGCTCTTAACATCTATAGATATATAGAGCAACTTGAGGCATAAGAACACTTCCTCTAAGGATCCAAATGCCACTGCATTGATGGTAGCTCCATGGAACAACTGGAGAAAAGGAAAGAACAGAAAATTTTGGCGTGTCAGGAAGAGTCCACCACATGACCTAGGCTCCTAGATCCTAAATTAACCCAGACCTCCACCAGCTGGCCTGACCCAAATGAACAAGAAATTTATTACGGACATGGACATGAATCATGTTAAGTTCCACAAAGGAGTAAGGAATCTCACATTGGTTAGAAAAAAGTTTTGAGTAGCTTATATATAAGATGAATCCAAAACCAATTAGTCTTGGTAACCCGTGTTATGTTCCGGGTCTATTTAATGTTTTTTTAACGTAAAAAAAAAGATATTTAGATGACAAAAATAATTTTAAAAATAAAAATAATCCGATACTCGGATCATTAACTTAACTGAATCCAATAAAATCGGTTAATTTAATAATCTGATTTAAATCAAAGACAACGATAGCATATATACAGTAAAAAAACATATGGCAATAATTAACTGAAAAAAATGATTCATCGATATCATACATGTAAGAAGAAGAAAGAAAAGATAGTTGGAGACACATGTAAGAAGAAGAAAAAAAAGATAGTTGGAGACTCATTGTCATCCCACCATGGACAACACCCACAACCAAAAGAGTTTACTGAGATAGTTCAAACCTCACTACAAAAGGATACATGACGACATCTAAAGAAGTTGCACGGGTTGCTAGCACAACGTACTAGAAAAGCAAACCGAACAAAAAACAATGAAATGAGTATCCGTCTATATTCAATCAACCAATTCTATTTGATTCAAGTATAAAATTCATCTTGAAAAAATTGATTTAACAAAAAAACAACAAATAAAAAGAAAATCTGAGATAACCCAATCAAATAAAAAAAAAAGGATAAAACAAAGAACATAGAAAGAAAATAAAAATAAAAGTTTGATCTTCAATCAAATAAATATTGAAGGATAAAATTGAAAAAAAATAGCTTAAAAGAATGATAAAAAAAAATAACCTCGAGTGAACCTTAAAAAATTGGGTTAATTTCTCAAACTGTAACCTGTGAAATCCCAAACACGAGTTTAATCAAAAAACTCAAATTCAAGCCAACTAAATGTTAAATGATAGAATTGAGTAAATAAAAATACCAACCTAAAAAATTTGGCAAAGAAAAAAAAATAACAATCAAAAGAATGAGGATAAAATATGATAGCAAATAAATGACAGAAGGTGAAATCACAAAAAAAAATCAATTATAAAAATTATTTTAGATGACATTAATAGCAATTAAAAAAATAAGGATGAAATTGAAATAAATCTTCAACTTCATAAACTATTTTAAATAAAACAAATATTAACCCAAAGATTAGGTACTCAATTGGAAAAAAAAAATTGAGGGGCTAATTTGAAAAATTACAAGGTAAGCACAAACATTAAAAGAGATAAAAGAAAAAAGAAAAAAAATGATCGTTAGAGCCAAATTGAAGATTTGTTCGGTCACGTGCCACTTCTACATGGAGGCGATGTAAAAACGAATCTAAAACTGACCTGGAATGATGATTTTGGTTATCGGAATCAGTCGCACACTTCGTTCAGAGATGACAGAGCGGTTGATATCTAATCTTCACGCATCAACAAATTTTTTTTAAAAAAATACTTTTAATTTATTAAAAGACAAAATTACCCTGAACTTTACCCAATAACAACAACAAAAAACCAATAGCACAATTACAAAAATACCCCCAGGCCCAAGGTATAAAAATTTGAACTACAAAAACGAAAAACCTCTGTCTGCAAATTCCTCGTCTTAATTTTTCATGGCCATGAGAATAGTAACAGCTATGAGAGGCGCACAGAACAGGCCCTGATTCTGCAACCATTCTTGGTGATCCACCATTGACGAGTGGCTTCAAATGAGGCCACCATCACCCTCAAATCTACACCACTACAAAAACGAAAAACCTCTGTCTCGCCATGCAATTTTATTTTATAATATAAAAAAGTATTTGATACTGTGGTTATGGTTATTTTTTAAATAATATATATGTTAATAATTTTTTTTTATTTTTAATATCATGAGATCAAAACGATCTAAAAAATATAAAACATATTAAATTTTAACAAAAAAAATTAATTTTTTTAGAAACGTGGTTTGCACCGCGTTCCCAAACATATTCTAAACCACATGATATTAGAGAATTAGAGAACTGAATTGTTATCCAAATGAGTTGATTTTCAATAATGTATCTCAAGAACATCCAAATCTGCCATAAAATCCCTTCTCTTAACCCACCACCACCACCCATATTTTATTCTAGTTTTTTTTTTTTTGGGATTTCTTATTTTTTTATTGTTTCTTAAAGATTCAATCTTTTGTTAAGATAATGCATGTCATTTCAGATACATGTAGCGTATTAATTATCATAAGGTCGCATAATTAATATTCTTGTTTGAATCAGACAGATATTATTGATTGGTCCAATTCCTTTTCAAATATGTGTTAAAAATTAATCAACTTTCAGAAAGACAAAGAATCGATAAAAATCAAGGATCTAAGTTTTAGATTGTAATTGTATTCAAAACCCAAGGACTTGTAAAGAGTAATTAACAACTCATAAGATACTATCAGAATCCTAGTGAGCACTACTATTGCTGAAGCATGATTAACTTCATGAGAGTTTTAATGGAATCTATTGTGTTAGTGCTGGCATGGGCGCACAACCCATTAATATTAAACTTATTATTAAACTCAACTCGGTTTAAGACTCAGGTCAAAAATTAAGAGGATAAACTCGTTGCATATTGACATGCCAAGTCACCAGGTGATGCAAGTGAAAACTAAAAACAACAATAAATAGATAAAAACATAAAAAAAAAATTTAAAACGTTGCTAAGACCAAATCCCTGGTTAATCGGGTTTTGGATTCGCCTAGAAGCTGGTTTTAATAATTATGATTAATACTGGTTTGATAAACTCTTTTTATTAAAAAAAATATATACATGAAATTAAATGGTTAGAAATCTGCATATATATATAAAACAGAAAGAAAAAAAAATAGTCCTAACTTTTAAGATAGCAAGAGGAGGATAAAACTTAATCCTACCTGCTAATTTAAAATTATTCGGATGCTCACAAGTTATAAATTAGTATTTTTTTACTAGCATGATGATTAAGAAAGTTCGTTGTTTATTTGTTAAACTAGAATATTATTAGAAATATTTTCTACTAACATAAAAAAAAATTAGGAATTGCTAACTTTTTTTTAGTAGAAATATTTTTTAAACCATGTGAAAATTAATTTAATATAACCTGATTGACTTGTTGGGTTCAAAAATAACCAGTAAAAAACATGATATAACTTAAAATAAATATTCAAGATTATATTTTTTTATAAATATCAAGACGATAACATATTGGATCGATTCAAATCAACCCAGATTAACCTTTCAATCTACATGCGGGGTTGTAAGACTATAATAACTTCATAGAAAGCAAATAAAAAACAAATTATAAAACCTAGTTTTCAATATATTTAATATTAAATGATAAAATTAAAGAGAAAAAAAATGGCATGTGTTAACCTGACAAACTCGCAATCCTAGTCATGAGATTAAGACAACCCAATAGAAAACAAATTTAAATAAATTATGAAGTTGAATTCACAATCAATCTAGTGTTGAAAGATGAAATTTTAAAAAATAATTAAAAAATGACTAAAATCAACTCGAGTCCACCCCGGTTAATCTATCAAAACATAACTCATGATAAGAGGATAACCTCATAAAAAAAACAAACTGAAACAAATCATGATTCATAAGTCTCGATCAAATCATTGTCAATGATGAAATTAAAAAAAATCAATAAAAGAAGAAAAAAATGACTAGAGTTGACTCGGGTTAACCTAACAAACCTGTGATCTGGATCATGAGACTGAGATAATCTAATAGAAACCAAATTAAAATAAATTATAAAATTCAATTCTCAATCAGCTCATATTTAAAGATGAAACTGAAAAAAAATCTAATTAAAAAATAATACGAAAACATGACTCGAGTCAACCTAGGTTAATCTGGTAAACTCATACCCCGAGTTTTTAAATTTAGATAACCTCAATAAAGAAAATTAAAACAAATTACAAATGTGTGTTTGACTAGGAATACAGTAAAACCATCTTCTCTTTTAATATTTTTAATAATAATGATGATATTTTTTAGATTAGATAAATTTATTGCTCTAAATACAAATGTGAGGTTGTATTTTTAAAATTATTACGAGAAAGCAACTAGTTTTAATTGACAAATAAGTTGGTCAAAAGATTATATACCTACCAAATTAAATCTTTTGGTTTTAGGCTTCTTCCATTGACTTGTTCCATGCTTAATTATTCTACAAGTATCTGTCCTTTTTGTATATTATATATTTATATGTATCTAAATAATTTTTTTTTGGTACAGTGAAATGAAAGAAAAAGAAACCTCCCCTCAACATTAAGTTGAGGCTAAGTTCACCCTTTGCCTTTACCGATGATTAATCTAATTGTAGTTGTAATTATCATCATAACTTAACGATTAAACAATAATTTTTTCTTAGTTTTCATAATTTAAAATGAAGTTTGTGTATAGTATTATTGTAGTTTTCGCAGCTAAAATAAAAAAGAAAATTAAAAACTATAAATTTACATCTCAAAACCAAGTTTTTATTGCAGTTGAGTTTTTTATAACCGAATAACTTTTAAAATTATGATGAGAATAAAAATATCTTCAACTACGATCAATCACAAAAATAAAAATAAAAATATTTAGAAAAAAATCTCAAAATATTCAATGCGGTAGAAGTACTTTTTAAAATAAATTTTTATTTGAAAGTATATTAAAATAAATTTTTTTCTGATTTTTTTTATTTTTTGATACTACCCATCACAATAACTAAAAAGCATTAAAAAAATCAATTTAATATTTTTTTAAATTAAAAGCATTTTTAAAAAAACATCTAAAACCAGAAATAAACGCAACGTGAAATACATTGAAGTGTTGGTCTGAAGTTTCTAGCAATAGTTAAGAAAATATTTAAAAGTATAGGAATGGTTTATTTTTAAAATATTTTTTTATAAATATAATTTTTTAAATAAAAAAATTAAATTTTTACAAAACTCTTTTAAAACCAGCTTCGAAACCACGTCTAAATGTAATTCTTCCAGTATTTTTGATTGAAAATGTTGGACAAGATGTCATGAAAGTGGGTCCAAACTCATGCGTTGAGATCAGAAGTCTGAAACTTGCAATCCAAATTTTAAAATCCAGTGTCAGCATACTGGATTTTACTCGAAAGCAGTGCAGAGAGAATTTTACTATATGGTTTATATGCAAGTAGTTGGTGTCAAGTTGCATTATTGATCCAGAAGAAGCATCTCCCAACTCATTCGATTGCGCATCCAAATTAACTCCTTTTGGTTTCATAAGATTCTTCTACGATCTTATGGCCTTTCCCCCCACTTATTGGAAAATAACAATAAATGCGAAAAGCAATATTAAGAGTGTATTTTAACTAGTTAGATTTTAGATTTATTTTTTAGAAATTACCAGTTCGAGTCTCACAAATCTCAGAATCACTGGAGGCTTATATGGTCGTTAACTTCAAGACCCGTGAGATTAGTTGAGATGCAAAAAAGCTGGTCCGGACACTTACTTTAAAAAAAAACAAATACATACATGAAGTTAGTTAATATTATAGTTATTAAATTCGATTGCACATGTGAAGTTAGTTTATAAAAATTAAGATTTAAATTTAATTTAGATTGAGTTTTTAATTATATCGAATAAGATATTGATTTGATGAATTCCAGTTGACTCAATCGGAATTTTAGTAATTTAATTGATCCAACCAAACCCGATCCAAATACAATTATATTAACATTAAAAAAAACTTGTTGTTTCAATAATAAAAAGTAATTGATTCAATGACTCCAATGATCTAAATCTTTTCAATATTAATCGTTGTTGAACAATTATAATTCATATGCTTTAGTGATTCTTACCATAATTTTAAATTATTTGTTTATGAAAATGTATTTTTAAGATAAGACTTCGTTTTCGTTTTCAATTTATGAATAAATTGGTTTGAGAATATCTTATTTATCAAATAAAAAAACAAATATTTGGTCCTGGGTGATTGGATAACTTAACAAAACAAGGTAATTTTATTTATTTAACCAATTAAAAAAATTAAATTCATTTTTACAAATGGTGATAAATTGAAGTCATATAAATTTTTTTTTTAAAAACTCCGTACCTCTTTCCTGACAAAGGAAAAGGAAAGGAAAGAAAAGGAAAGCAAAGGAAATTAAATCCATAAAAATTGGTTTTTAATTAATTAATTTTTTCCCATTTTATTGGGTTTCAATATCTTCTTTTTTTTAGGTTTCTTGAACTTCGAAATCAATCATAAGACGACAAATTTTGAAAAGCCCATCGGGTTAATTTCCATTATTTAAAAACAAAAAGGAAAAAGGAAAAAGGAAAAAAAATAAATAAAAGGAAAACACTAACATCACCGACAGGATAAGCCCGCTAACCCGCATGATTCACACTGTTCTCAATAACAGATCCGGACAGGTGTCAAGCTCACCTCGCACCGTCACCTTAAAAATACCCAACACAAGAAGTCAAACCAAAAATGGAAAAAGGTAAGGAGCAAGAAAACTACAGATATGTCCTCGAAATATAGAGTATGTCTCAATCTCGTCCTCATATAATAATTGCTCCATTGTCACCCTTAACCTGTAAACCATTAACATCGTACCTCGAATTACATATGATTTTTACCCATTTATTTCACGTTTCTACTACTATTATGTGTCAAGTTTAGGGTTTTTTTTTTAATATACAGCTAAAATTAATTATTCACACTCTAACAAATATTTTCAGAGGATGATACTATAAGAGCAAGCTCACATATACTAAAATAAAATCTTCTTAAAAATATTGATGTAAAATCGCTAAATATTTTTTTTATTGGGCTATTTAATACATATCTATACATAAATAATATTATTATCCTTATTTGGTGGTTTTATAGTCTTGAATTCTTTTAAAAAATTAAATCTATCCCCTAAAACTATAGTTTTTAGATTAAAATAAATGTATGATATGTTTTTAAATTAAAAGTTACTTAGATATCGATACATTGTTAAACTTGTCATTTAAAATACTTAACATATAAAGATTATATATTGATTAGTTAATGATTTTAAATTAAAAAAACCACATGATATTTATATTTCATATATAAAATAGATGAACTATAAATATCCTTACAAGTAACACACTCTACTCCCATCAAAATTATTGGCGAAATAACAGCTTATGAACAAAGTGGAAACAATTTTGATAGTATAAGGGCAATGCCAGAGCAATTGATAGAAAAAGGACAGAATTGAAACATACTCAATAATTGAAAAACTAGATTGTAGTTTGCCCAAAACTAAACCTCATCGTCAACCCCTTTACAAAGAAAAATAAAAAAGAAAACAAAATCTCTCATAAACTAATATCAAAACGTGAAAGTGTTCTTAGCAGCTAAAAATTTTGTATATTATTTGCTTTTTGTCAATATTTTTGTTCACCAACTACAGAACAGGATAACGTATAACATATCTCTCTTGTTCTGTTTCTCTCTCTAGCTTACTCTCTATGTTTAGTTATCTATAGAAATACTTGTCGTTTCATTTATTAATATTTTTTTTGTGTTTGCAGTTGTGAAGGTGAAATCTCGAGCTCCATGGAGAAAGATAAGGAGACTGTAACAGTTGAGGAAGAGGGTTTCTCTTTAGAGCTTCCTGCTCCTTCTGGCTGGAAAAAGAAGGTTCCTTTTTGAATTCTCCCCCTCTGCTTTCTCTTTTTGTTTTTTTTTTGTTTGTTTAAAGTTTGATTCTTTTTGGGTTATTTGTGTGTTGTGGTCTTTAATTTGGCTAATCTTGATTTAATTGCGAACTGGGTTTCTTTAGATTTTGTTAAATTTTGGGGTTTTGGTGTAGAATTTGGTAACCAGGGATTTTTGTGATGGGTTATAATTTATTACAAATTGTGGGATTTTTTGGGTATTTTTGTGTTGGAATTATGTGGGTTTGTAGTTTTATTAATTTTTATTGTTGGCATGTTTGTTTAATTTTAATTGTATTTTTTAATTATTTTATGGACATGTTATCTTTGTTCTTTTGCTATAATAATATTGGATGCATTTAGGAAGATTCCCATTGTTTTCTCTATTTTATTGATAAGACTGTTAGAGACAAACCAGCTAATAAAGTTTTTTGTGCTAAATGAATAAAGCCCTTTTTGTGTCAGTTTTGAATGCTGCATTTATGGTTCAAAGATATGGATGGATTCACGTTATTTACTTACTATAATAATTTATAGGATTGCAATTCTATGATACTAAGGACCATTACTTGAACGGATAAAGTTCTTAAATTGGCTGGTTTGAGTTTTGAGAGCAACCTCTTCTTGTAAAAAGATTACTCTGTAGGATTGTCTATAAGTTTGTCTTCCAAACCCACTTCTTCGGTGGAGCTTAAAATGTAATATAAAATGTTTTAGGGTTGCATTGCTACCAAATTCTCCCTCTTAGAACTCTTTGTTGTGGCCATAAAATGCAATACTGTAGGTGGAATTGAAGATTTTGGTGTCTCTTGTCTGTGACCTCATTTTATGGAATATTTTGAGGAATATTTATGGATAGATAAATGGGTTTTGCATTGAGATGTAGTGAGCTTGTTATCAATCTGCAATTCTAAAAGTTCAAGTGATGGAACTCTAGTCTGTGAATTGCCTTTTTTATCGGGGAATGCTGTATTCTTTTGTACTGCTGAAACAACATGTTAAAACATGAGCTTTGCTGTGCGATATTCTACATTTCCCAGAGAAAAAAGATGAAAATGATACATGAGGTTGCATGCCTTAGATTTTTTCTTCATTGGAAGGAGCAAAACAAAAGAGCTTTAAGCGAGGAATTAATGTACTTCCAGGCTCTTTGAAGGAAATTGGGTTAAATCTTACAGTTAGTGGCATATTGGATTGTTTTTTGCTGTTATGGTGGAGTCACTTGAACTTTAAAGAGACCTTGTTTGTATTATGCTGGACACACAGTCATTGAGTTTAGCTGGTATTTCCTGCAATACTCTCTCGGATCACATGTCAATCTAAGCAAGGATAATGCTTTTGGATGGAATGCTCAAATGAGTTTCTGCTCTTTCATGTTGCAGGAACTAGAAAGTCATGGCTATAATAAAAGCTAAGGAAAAAGAGCTAGTATCAAATCAAATAATTACAGGGAAGTTGACCACATTATTATTCTGGAAGCTGTTTAGGTGTACTTTTATGGTTTGTTAATATGTTTGGAAGGATATAATAAGGCTTGATCTTGTAGTAAATCAAATAATTATAAGGAAGTTGACGACCTTGTTATTTTGGGCCCTGTGTTGGTATAACCTTTTAGAGATGTAATAAGGTTTGCTTATATTGTTGGAAGGATACACCTTGGAATTTCTGTGAAGGTTGCAAATTCAGAGTCAGAATCCTCCTAGTGAGATTTGTGGAAAAATTAAGTGTTTTGAATTTCATGGAAGACTTGACAGCCTTTGAAGGCTATATGGAAGACTAGAGCTCCATCCAAAATGTTATTTTCTGTGGGAAGCAATTTGAAGAAGAATTTTAACCATGAATGATACTCGGAAGAGAGGAAAAATTCTGGTGAACCAATGTTTTTTTTGCAGAAAAGCAGCTGAAGCTATTAATGATTTGCTTTTACATTGTGCAGGGACTAGAAGTTAATGATGGTTGGTGTGTGGCTTTGAGGTTTATTGAGTCGTGGCAGGATCAATTTACAAGCAGTTAAATGCTTGAGGGTGTGTTTTTGTGGAGTAATAAAAGAGCATTTGAGGGGAAGAGTCTATTCTCAATACTGTAAAGGATTTTTTGGTCAGGATTATGCATTTTTTGGCATCCTGGAAAACCTTTTAATAGGAGGAGGATCTTAAATAATAGATTATATATTTTGTGTGCAGATATAATATAAAGTCCATGAACCTAGATTTTTAGTTCATGATATATTTTGTACTTTTGAAAGGGTGGTACTCCCTTTGGTGCGTAAGTCTATTGAATTTTATTCACTGTCACTATTTGAAATTAATAAGACTGTTTAGTGGGAGAACAATTTTGCAGGCAGAAGAACTGGGATGGAAACTAAAGAAGAGAACATATTTGATTATTTGGTTTAAATAAATGGCAAGAAAAGTGGAGAACTTAAATGCTTATGCTGATCCACCATATGATTGATCTTTGGAGATGGGTGCAAATGAGGAGGGAAAGGTCCATCATGATAGGTTTTCTTTATCTAATCATTAGCCTTTCATTTCTTGGCTGAGAAACAAAGGGACAAATGCTTCGGCATCTGGATGCCCATCCTCCATTCTTTTCCTCCCTTGTAACATATGGTATGCAAGTAATGTCAGCAACCAATATACATTGCTGAATTCACGGGGAAACCATGGTAGCTGAATTTTTTTAGGTGGTTTGCTTGTAAAATATTACTGCTTTTTTCTCCTAACTTTGATTGGCAGCATAGAAATAAAGTGGAGATGCATTCCTGGGGTTGTGCAATGGGTAACTTAATTGTACTTTGACCTCATAACTGCCCTTTGAAGTCCTCATAATACCACCACCGAGCAATCCCTTCCTCTTGTTCACGGTAATGACCAAGAAATCCTTTCACTAGAGGTTAAGATTACATTGACTTGAATTATACTGTGGACAATATTATTTAAAGAACTCACCTGAATGTTAAGTTTCCTTTAGCATAAGGTTATTAATGAGGATTATTTCCTAGAATCAATGTATAGCATTACAGTAAAACATTGGGACTATGTGTGTGGTTCTCCGAATGACAACAGAAACAGCACAGCAATTGCATTGAATCTGAATTTATTCAAGTTGCAGAAATCATGCAATGCCATTTTACTTATCTAGACCATTTTCATAGTGGGAAATGCATCTATCATCTTGACTTTCATAATGTTGCACTTTTATTATAGCTGCTGTTACTTGAATGTTTTGGCACATGCTTAACATTGAACTTGTCATTATCTTAACGTAGCATGTATTTCTAGTGCATTGTTGGTTGTCTGTGCTGGTGAGTAGTCAACTAACCTGCCAGTCCATGTTGTTGTTTAGTTTGTACCCAAGAAAGGCGGGACCCCTAAGAAAGGTGAGATCATTTTCACTGCTCCAACAGGGGAAGAAATTGCAAGCAAAAGACAGTTGGAACAGTACCTCAGAGCACACGCTGGTGGTCCAGCAGTATCTGAGTTTGACTGGGGCACTGGTGAGACTCCAAGGAGATCAGCAAGGATTAGCGAGAAGGCAAAGGTGACTCCTGTGAAAGAAAGTGAGCCTCCAAAGAAAAGAAGCAGGAAATCAGCAGCTTCAAAGGAGAGCAAAGAAACAGAAACTACTTTTGAAGGAACTGAGGAGGCTAAAGAGGAAGCTGAAAAAACTGAGATGAATGACATGGAGGTAGAAGAGGGAAAGGACGTCATGAAAGAAAATCAAGATGAAAATAAAGGACCATGTGCAGAGACTCAAACAGAGGCAGCTCCTGTTGAAGAAGCTGGAGCTGGAGCTGGAGCTGGAGAAGAAGTTAAAACTTCTGCTAAAATAGATGAGGAAAAGGTGCAAGAAAAGGATGGGCAACAACAGGGTGAGGCAACTACAAAGCAGGGATCCGGCGAACAAGAGAAAACAGGTGCAGCCATTGATGATGAGAAAAAGGATGAAGCTGTAGATGACAAAGAGAAACTCAACAGAACTGCTCCTGAGTCTGAAGGAGAGATAAAGGGTAAAGAAGCAGAGAATTGCACTAGTGAGAAACCTGATCATACAGGTGTCGATGGGATCAAAGAAAAGGTAGATGCAAAGGCAATTGAGAATGGCAGCAACGCTGGCGAGGTTAAACCTTGAGTTACTACATTTAGAGTAATTTAATTCCCTGTTTCGTCTGTATCACATCTTTCTGACCTTTTAGTCTGTGAAGTTCTTTAAATCACTGTAGCTTTAATGTTGTAATAGCTATCTGATTGTTGATTCAGACATGCTTTAATACAGGCACAGGTTAGGCGTATAATGTAGCAGCCCTTTGCTAAACTAGTAGCCTGCAGTAGTAGTCATTGTATCGTCATGGCATCAAATACTGGTTGTGTAATATTATCATGCAGTTATGTAATAAGTTGCCGTTCGAGATTCTACGTGGTAGTATTCTTCATAGTTTGTTTCATGATGTGGTTTGGAGTTTACTGTTTTTTCCCTTCTAAATCGACCTTTGCCTGCTCAAGACTCAGGCCGTGGAAAAAATTATAGTAGATCAATTTAGAGTAATAATATGACTATATATGAGGGGTGGTGCTGGTAAGGTTCAAGATACTGATTCCCTGTTTCTTGGATAGTAGCAGAAGAATGGAGGAGCAAGAATTGGGATGAAGACAGGTGAATCATGACCGATGAACCTGCTTCGGTCTCTCTAGTACATGTCGAAGCTGTACAACATTAGGATTCACATACTTTGTTTTGAGTTCGCGTTCTAATACATGTTCCTTAATTTAGTTCACTTTGACTTGAAATTGCTTCGCATGAAAGTAGCCTCGTGTCACCAATAGGTGAATATTTGCAATGCTTGGTGAAAAATATTTTTACTCGCAACCGAAGCTCAGAAACATTGGGCATGGAATTACAACTCGCGTGCAAGCAAAATAGCATGTTGATCTTGAATTGTAGGAACTACTCGGACTAAGAAGAAAAGAGAAGAGAAGAATTGAATGATATGAGCCAGGGTGAGAAACCAGTGAGCTTCAAATGTTCCTCGCAACAAAAAGGAAATGAACAAAGAGGATCGTAACCCAGATTCCTTTCAAAGCCCTTTGAGCTGTCCAAACAGCCCTGTCAAAGTTGTCCATTTCTCAAAAGCAGTGGCTGATGATACAAAAGCAATTTTGGAGGATTCAATGTCATTGCTAGTAACTGCAAAGTGAAAACAAAATCAAGTTATACAATCATTGATGTCTGCTGGACTACTGCCAGAGACCCAGATTGTAATGACCATGTTCAAATGTGTGGCAGAAATCAAAGTCATAGATCCCGAGTGAAGACAGTGGGAAAATAACAAACCTGATGAAATTAAAGAAGATAGAGAGGAATTAAAGGTGTCCACCTCTATCTTTTCTTCAGGGCTAGAGCTCAGCTGCAGAGAAACGGTACCGAAGTAATCAGAATCTATCAGAAAAGAATCATGCTATACACATGGATTCACAAAAATTTCATCATTACGAAATGGAGACTTTAATACAAAAGGGGGATCTCAGGAATGCTGAAACATTAATCTTTAGTTCTACAGAACAGCATTTTTTTATAGAATCTAACGGTTGGACTCTACCCCTCCAATGATTACCTTGGTGAAGGCAAAGGCACCAATGGCAGCAAGGGATTTCTTCAAGAAGAAGAACAATGCAGGCAACTAATATACAAACAACATCAAGAACATAAATGATTGCCTTTACCTTGGTGAAGGCAATGTTAGCCTTCTTAACCCAATCAGTAGCAGTGCTACCCCCAAGAACCGAACTAGCAGTAGATAGATCATTGTTGTCTATGGCTTGCCCTACTTTACTTAGCTTGTACACAAGATCTTGCAAATATCCTGCAACAGATCATTTTATTCCATAAATTGATACCATATATGTCACAGAAAACATCATTCAATCAGAAATTGACAATGCGCTGAGTAAGATCTTAAAAAATGGTCCTCGGTGAATCACTAAACTGAGTTAATGTGCTTACTGCAGAGAGATAGAAAAAATAACTCAAGTGCATAAATGCATGGTCCGCGGTGAATCACTAGACTGAGTTAATGTGCTTACTGCAGAGAGAGAGAGAGAATAACTCAAGTGCATAAATGCTGCCTCCAGATTATGATATCAACAAGTTTATGCTCAAAACAAACAATAAAATAAAAGGGTTCAATTGTGGTGACTGCAATAAGGTAATCTTAACCACGTTCTTCATGAGAAATGAGATGCATAACACCCCAATTTGAAAGATCCATGCAGTCGAGACTTGCAAGAAGGCAAGTCTCTCACACAGCCACAAAGAACAGTAGCTGAAACAGTACATTATAGTCAAGCTTCATTTTCAATCATTGCTCCATATATATTTATATAGAGAGAGGAGAAGATGACAATCAAATTAGAATGAAGGCACCAAGAATTCATCAATAATAAACAGAATCAAGAAAAAACAAAACAAAACACGGGTCCAATCAAAATTATACACATTCTAGATGCATGGCTAGCTATGAAAGAATCCAAAAGGATATAACCTTTTTCCTTGTTAGCTGAGCTAATAACTCCTTGTCTTTCTAACCTTTTCTTTCTGTCCCTCTTAACTTTCTCCAATAACTCTTCATCATCATCAGCTTCTAGTATAGCTGCATTGGAACTAGAACAACCTCTACTTGCCAATGAGAATACAAAGCTGGTTAAGAAGCAAATGGACAGGCTTCTTTTTGTTATAATAATTGGAGAGGCAGCTGGTACTGGAAGTGACTCATCACTGAGAGCTTTGCATGAAGTCAATGGTCTCCTGGGATTACATTTTTGTTGTGGACAAGAAAACAGGAGAGGTCTATTTGTTAGGGATGATAAAGAAGATGGTGTTGAAGAGGAGAGGAAGGGTTTTGCAGTCGAGAGAAATGTTGTCTCCATTTTTCTTGATTTTTTTTTTTTTTTGTTTCTTGTATTTTTTGGTGGGAAAAATTAGAGGTGTTGATAGTTTGGAAGTTTTTATTCTTGATGATAAGGTTTGCTGGATTCCGTAATCTGACCCAGTCATTTTTCAAATGCTTAAGGGAATTCTTGTCTGGCAATCTTTTTATTTATTTATTTATTTTTGCTTCAAAACTTTCAACTTGACATAGAAAATTTCCTTTTTTATTTTTTGTTTATTTCCCCCATGAAAGAGGAACCAAAATCATTGTTATATAAATTTTGTCTTTTTCTTTTTCACAGCACAGAAAAGAACAATATAAACTTGAATTATAAAATTATAAGTAAATTTTTTAAGTTAAATATATAT
>Ga0325402_1000261_pt1 | contig 32698 bp, 25 predicted proteins | sample PopdelMetagenome_22_FD_207212 | JGI IMG/M metagenome (GOLD analysis project Ga0325402, IMG submission 207212) | Populus deltoides microbial communities from Bellville, Georgia, United States - Xylem-PdKOR-R3 | ecosystem: Host-associated > Plants > Phyllosphere > Stem > Wood/Secondary xylem... | reverse complement strand
AACCTTCAACGAACGGAGCCCACCACAGGAGCAGCCGATCTCCTTCTCCCTCTCCTTCTCCTAGCCATCAGCAGAACTCACGGCTCCCACTCCAGCTTTCCCACAGCCGGGTCTCTCTCACCCGACCACTCACTTCCCTCTCCCAGCCGGCGACTCCAGCCTTTACAAGGGAGGAGAGCCACGGCAGATCCTCCTTCTCCAACCGGCTTTCAACAGTGCCCACAGACCGGCCACTAGCAGTAGTAGCCGATCTCCTTCACCGCCGGTCACTAGCCTCCAGCACTCCTTGCTGCCAGTACATGGAACAAGGGAGAAGAGGATGAGCAGCAGCAGTTGATCTGCAACGAAGCAGACCCAAAAGAGGCCGTGGCAGATCTGAAAAAAGGAGAGCCGGAATTGTTTGTGTTGTTGGTTTACTTTGCAGGTGACTGGGAGATGCACCGCCGGTACGGACTGGAAGAGAAGAAGGAGACGATCCCGATCTACCAGCCTGCTGGTCTTCACTGGCCGCCAGTGGCGTGGCGCATGAGGTTCACGCGCCGCCGCTGTTAAGACGACACCAAGGCTGTGCAGCACTGTTCCCGCGCCCAGAAACCCTGCTGAACACTGTTCCGGCTTGCAGAAGGCTACCCCTGTAATTTCAGATTGTTTTGGGGCTGATTTTTGTAATTTTAAAATCGTTTAATGTATTTTTTTTGTTTAGCTTTGATTTTTTAATTTGTAAAGTGATGTACAAAAAGAACAAAAAAAGAAAAAAGAAAAGAAAGAATAATAATAGAAAAAGAGATGTGTGTGTGTTTGTATTTTTTTTATGTATGTTATTGAATTAAAAGAAAAGGAATGAATTTAATATTTTAATTTATATGTACAAATATCTAAAGGACAGATAAAAATCATGTTGTATTTTCCATAAAGATGTAGAACATGTATCTACATATATTTTGGGAACTAATAACTGATTTATCAAAGCTTTAGAAATGGGCTAAAATTTTATTTTTTAACACATCAAGTTCACGAAGCAGCTTACCTCAGGTAGGGTGCGTTAGGGGTGCTAATATCTTCTCTAACCACAACCAGTCCCTTTCTCGTGAATCTCTGACAAGACCAGTACATCAGGTTTCCTAGTAGCCCTCAATAAATTACTAGGTGGCGACTCCCAACGAACCAATCAAGCAAAACGCATAACAACAGAAAAATCGCCAGCTGACGCCGCGCGGATTTTATCACGTGCGACAATATCTAACAATTTCCATCTTTACCAAGGATGGCTTGGAGATACTTCTTCCATTAACAGACAATGAGAGAATTGCATTTCTGTTTTTCATTCTAGTAGCAGATAAATGAAAGAATCGAGTGTTCTTGTCTTCCTATTTTACACCACTGGACTCTTGATTTTTGAGGCCTCAAAGAGAATTAGGACCAGATGACAACCCATATAAAAATAGAAAATGCTATAACTAACCAAGGTCATCAAGTCCCTAAAATTATATATAGAAGCTATTGTTTCAGAATTTTTAGCATTTTTGGATTCTTTTCTTTATTTTCTGATTATTTAAGGCTTTCTTTTTCTTTTTTAAATTGGGTCGATTAAGTGCTTATTTTTTAAATAGATTTAAGGAATTTCTTAGAATAATTTTTTTGATAGATTATTAATTGGAATTATTTTTTCTTTATATGAGAAACAACGACATTTAGTATTCCTCAAGGCCCCTTTTGTTTTCTGTCATCTTCCTCATTTTTTCTTTCAATCCTGATTATAACAGACCCATTGTTTCTTAAGACATCTTGTATACTCAAGGTATTGCTTCCAACCATTAGAAGATAATTAGCAATTACCGCTTTCGTTGAACTCTCCATGGAAGTATAATTGCCTAAACAGGAGTCCATATACACAGCTTATTTAGTAAAACATTCAAAATGCTTAAATGCTCTAACAAGTATAACTGAGTAGGAAACTCACGAACAGTCATGTTCAACAGTATCATCATACTGTTACCTTCACACTGTTTGTTTTGAGGCGTTTGAAAGGGAAGGAGAGCGTAGGGCGAGGTACTTCTGGAATTTTGTTTGGAAAAAATATTTTAAGATGAAAGGTGGAGAATGATTGCCTTAATCCTCAATACTGTTACTTTAATGAATTGTTTATGGATGAGATTATTATTTCTAATTCCTTGTCAATAAGGAACACTTCACAGAGGTTCCTGGGCGGCCTTAAAGGCCTTCATAATTAACTTCTTGATAAGAATTTAATTTCCAACATGATGGTCAGTGCAAAAAAATATAGCGAAAACAAAGTAAAACAAGACAAACTTAGGATCCCAAAGATAAATATAGTTACAACACTTGCATATTGAAAAGATCCAAGGTAAGGCTAAGCTATGAGACCAACACACTAAAAAACACCTATAATGGCTGGACAGATACAAGCAAATTGGACAAGTTCGGAGAAAACACATATCTGGACCAAGAATGCAACAAGCAAATAACTGATTCTCCCGCCAACAACCACAACAAATTCAGCAATCCCATGCTAAGACCCTAAGATCTTCTAAAGTTGGAGAACTTACGAAAAGTAATCACCAGAAAATAGTAGCAAGTGTCAATGCAATCTTCAATGAAGTGAAACCACCTGCGTCGCCAAAGTGGATTTATGTAAAGAACTGCTGCAATTGTCAACACCCCAATTATGAAACATACCCCAAAGCTCACATGGAAAACATACATGTCTATGAATCCATCATCTTCTCGTTCATCATTAGGCGTTGGCTGTGATGGTGATTCTTCTCCATCGCATTTTTTCTGTAACAGAGGTCCACATAAAAGAGGATTACCTTCATAACTGCTTTCATCAAAGGTCCAAAACTGAGCCTTCATCTCTTGAGTTCTTCCTGACAAGTTATTGTGTGCCACACTGAAAACTGCTAGATTGTTGAGGACAGCAAGTTCTGGAGGGATTCCACCATTCAAGTTGTTGTAAGAAAGATCCAAGCTCTCTATCTGCTTCAAGTTTGAGAATGTTGCAGGGATACATCCAGTGAGATTGTTGTGTGACAAGTTTAATGCATGCAACTCTCTTAAATTTCCCATTTCTGATGGGATTTCGCCTGAGAATCTATTGCTGGAGAGATCGAAACCAGTCATGAAGTTGAGAATATTGCCCTTGTAACCATATGACATTCTTTTAGTTGTAAATTCTATTGCTTCTTCTATATTGACGACTCTAAAACTGTTTTTCAGGTTATCGATCCTCCCTAGTAGTAAACTGGTTTCAGAATACATCTTACTTGTGGACTCCAATTGATAGATTCTTTGATGAACAGCTACCGCTTTCTCTAAATTTTGCTTAAAAAGATAATTTGCTATACAGGAGGGTAGAAGACCGGAGAGTTTATTTTGTGAAACATCCAAGATGCTTAAATGCTCTAACAAGCATAACTGAGTAGGAAACTCACCAGCAAAATGATTAGCTTTCAGAAGAAGAACACTCAAGACCGAAAGATTGCCAAGCCAATTTGAAATTGGGCCCATGAAGTTGTTGTAATTGAGATCCAACGTGACCAAGGAAGAGCTGTTATAAAATGCATTTGTTAATGGACCGCTCAATTGATTTTTGGATAGATGGATATGTTTTATTGTTGATGGGCTGAAGCAAGATGGTACAGAACCAAACAAATAGTTCTCAGACATGTCCAAATATTTAAGGTTGCCAAGGTCGCAGAAATCTCTAGGAATTGGACCCTCAAAATGATTTCTAGACAAATCAATTGCTTGGAGATATGAAAAATTGCCCATCCACGTTGGAAGCATGCCTGATAATTGATTGTTACTGATATCCAATGCACTCAAACGTATCCAATTGGGAGGTGGAAAACCTGATATCTGCCCCGTAAAGTTGTTGCCGTCAAGGTATAGATATAGGAAAGCAGATGAGTTGAAGATTGAAGGAGGTAGCTGCTCACCCAAATTGTTGTTTGATAGCTTGACAAACCATGAACTCTTCAACTGCTCTAGTTTTACTCTAGACAACTGATTGTCAGATAAATCCATATATTCTAGAGAGCTCATGTTTCCAAAACAAGAAGGAAGGGAACCTATCAGTCCATTCATATGCATCCTTAATTTTGACACATTTGGGAGAACCAAACACATATTTCTTGGAATTTGACCATGTATGTTGTTGTTTGATATATCTATGACATTCATATAAGGATTTGGCTGGTTCTGCAATATCAAAGGACCAACAAAAGAGTTCTCCCTCAAGTATAGTTGTTCTAACCTCGTGTTGTTCTTAAGTAACCACGATGGGAACATTCCATTGAAATTGTTGTGGGAGAGATCAAGGATTCTCAAGTCATATTGGCTATAGAGAAAGTTGGGAATATCTGCATTGAGTGCTTTAGATGTTCTACTTGACAAGCTGAAAAACATCAGTTGGAACTTTGGAATGAAATTCTGAAACCCAGCTTTGTCTCCTATTAGTGTGTTGTGGTCACATATGAAGAACTTGAGTTTTGAGTGGTTCATGAAGGAATTAAATGAAAGTGGGATTTCAAAGTGGTTATTTGATAATGAGAGATATTCAAGGGATTTGAGATTGGTAAGAGGACCAGAGTCAATATTTCCAGCAAATCGATTTCCAGAAACATCTAATAGTTGTAGAGATGACAAGTTTCTGAAACAATCTGGGAGTGAACCCTTTAGATTATTCCAAGAGATATCTAACTGCTCTAGATTCTTCAATTCACACCAATCTGCACAATTTATCTGTAATTTGTTAAAACTAGTGATGAAAACTTCATTTAGTTATTGATGTAAACGTGGGCAGGAGTTGTTAATTTACCTTTTGCTGGTAAGGTGCTTTTGAGATCACAGCCACTAAAAGACAGAATTTTAAGTGCTGAAAATGCTCCAATATTCTGAAGATTGTTTGTTGGGAAAGAACTGCCGTCGAGTATCAACTCTTCAAGGGTGGTCGAATTGAAAAAACTCCCTGTGAAAAAAAAATATATGATGAAAATGGTAGTGATACAGAGCAGCCATTCCATTTTACATCAATTTTACTTATATACTTGATAGAAGGCCTCAACATATTTCATTAAGACTTTAGGCGAATGAACTATGATAAACCTTGACTTATTGACGTCCCGCTTAAATTAGTTTCCTTAAGAGAAAGGGTCTTTAGGGATGGCAATGCTCCCAATGACTGCAGCAAAGTACTTCCGATGATGGTGAGCTCGTTCAGACTAAGGGCTTCCAACTTCCTTAAACCTGTGGTATGTCCAATTGAAAGGAGACGACAATCAAATCAGCAGTGAAATTAAGTGTTGTGAAGATGAATTGGACAACATCTTTGTCATGGATTATTAAAGAAAACACCAAATTTGATTACCACAAAAAATTCATAAATTATTTTGTAACAAAGACAATATCCTTGTTGAAACGCCAAACACCAACCTAGTTTATCCCTTTGAAGAGAACTTACTAGATGGATTGTTTTGATCTGTGATTTTCAAATTTCACATGTTATAGTCAGGCTTTATTAAGTCGGAGCTTTAGTGGCGCTAACTGCCATAAAATTATTAGACAGACTGTATTAAAAAAAAAAAAAACCTACAAAATTGAGGGACTACTTTTTTTTATATAAAATATATTTTTTCAAAACTTATATATGTTATTCTAAAAAATTAACTTAACTTACGATGCATTCTAAAAGATATTAATAATGTACATTAAAATCCATGGAAATTAATAATGTTAGTTTGATGGTTTTTAATTGATTAATGTTGTCTGAGCTCAAGATTGTACTTATTACCTAATTATAATACACAAAATTCCACATAACAAAGCAAATTATTTGAAGTTGATATGCTCATAAATGCTAGTGAATATAATAAAACCATATTCTTGGGGTCTTATTCCATGTAAATTTTAAAATTTTGGATTGATATGTTATCGAGATATTTAAACATATCAAACGGTATTGTTGAGAAATGAGCTAAATGAAATGAATCTTGGGTGAATTATGCCTAATTAGCTAGAAGAGGCCAAGTAATATTCACAACCTTACCATTGATAGTCGTTGATCCTAAGAACATATTGCCTGATAGATTTAGAGACTTGAGGGATGGAAATTCACACAAATAAGATAAATCGTTGTCGTTGAATCTATTATAGCTTAGGTCAAGGCTCTCTAGTTTCCTCAATTTTGATGGTAGGGCCTCAAAACCTGCAAGAAAGTTGTTGCTATATGTAAGTGGCAATGCCTTAATTATAATATGCAAAATAAAAGGTAAAAATCAGCTGCCTCTCAGTAAATCATCCCCTACCATTGATACTTGATCCTCTCAACATATTATATGATAGATCCAAAGACTTGAGGGATAAAAGCCCACTTAGAATTGATGAGATGTTGCTGTTCAGTTGATTGCGACTCAAGTAAAGGTTCTCTAGTTTCCCCAGCCTCATCGGTTGGAGTTGAAAAGCTACAAGACACATAAAAATGATACATGAACGCATATTTTATTATAAAATAGGCTGTGTACACTTCAAAGATTAAGGAACGAGCCAGGTTGTTTTATGCCTTGAGATAGTGTTTTTGTCAAAAAAAGAAGAAGAAGAGAAATGGAGAAGAACGACTAGAACCCAATGATGGATTGGAAGTATCCATTCTACATACCTGTTCTTCCTCACTTGTGATTTTTAAAGTAAACTAATGGAAAAGATTCAAAGCTAGATAATTAAACGTTACCATTGAAGCCAGCTGATCCTGTCAACTGATTGTATGATAGATCCAAAGACTTGAGAGATGAAAATCCAGTTAGAGTTGAAAAAATGCTATCATTGTATCCATTCATCTTCAGGCGAAGGCTCTCTAGTTTTTTTAACCTTGATGACAAGACTTTGAAACCTGCAAGACGATTCTCAAGAGCCTGTTGGAAGGAAATAAACGTATAGAAAAAAGCATACAAAAAGGAGAAAAGGAAAAGCTTCAAAGTTAAATTATAATTAAATTATTACCATAGAAGTCAGCTGATCCTTTCAGCAGATTGCTGGACAGATCCAAAGACCTGAGAGATGAAAGCCCATTGAAACATGATATAAAATTATTACTAAAACGATTACCACTGAGGTCAAGGGCATTCAATTTCCTTAGCGTAGATGATAGGACTTCGAAGCCTGCAAGAGAAACTCAAAGCAAAGTATATAATTAGCATTAATTAAACACTTGATCGATGTAATTTAATCACACAATAATATAAATTTATTTTGTGATTATAAGAACAGAAAGACTGAACCTTGATTCTCAGAGCAACCAACTAATCTATTTTTGTTCAAATCAAGACTTTGCAGTTCTTTAAAAGGCAAAAACAAAGATGCGTTGAGAACCCAGTCCCCCAGGCGGAAATCCCTTGCACCCGCAAGAGAGATATGGATTACACGCCTTGTAGTGGAATCACACTCAATCATAGACCAATCACAACAATTAGCAATATCCTCTTTATTGGCCGTCCAGTCGCCCAAATGCCCGAAGATGCTGTTTGGATTGATCAAAGCCTTGATCTCCAAGAGACCAATCCTCTCCTCCTCCAAACACCCATAACAACGACCATAGGTCAATAATGTTAGCAACATCCAAACCCACATTTTTTTCATCTTCATCTTTAGCTCTCTTCATGCATTTAATTATATTTTCTTTGCGGAATTGTCAAAAGAATTGACTTCGGTGCATTATAGATGTGGAATTTTTGGAAAGACTTTGACTCACAGTAACGTACATTAATGAACGAATGGACAAGCAACAGTTACTGATTTTGAATTTTGTATTTTTTGGTACTAAGGAGACAAAACACGAAAGCCATGAATATTACCTAGAAGAAATCTTACCGGCATCGTAACGTCGGTGCTCTAGCAAGAACCACACGATGGATATCCATGCATTAAATTTGATAGTGACAACCCTTGATTTTAATTGCCGAATTGTCAAAGGAACAAACATCGGTGCATTATAGAGCTGGAAATGCTGTAGTAGACTTGACTCAGTCACGTACGTTAATGATCGAATGGACAATCAACAATTACTGATTTGATTTTATTTTTTTTAATCTTTTTATAGTAAAAGCCCATCACCAAGCCTCATTTGTGTTCTAGATAATAAAAAATAATAAATAATAAATAATCATAAAACTGATGATTGATTTTCACTCGAAATTTAAAAAATGGCTTTTACCAATTATTTTTTATAACATTCTTTCAGTTAAACGTAAAGCAATCTAAATAAGGAAAACCAGAAAGTAATCTAAATAAATTTCATTCCCTCTAATCCTTACATGAATATTTAGACTAATTAAATAATAATAGATTAAAATCGTTAGTCATGTGACTTAGTTTACTGGAGTAATGATAGAAGACATTAGCAAATCTGTTTTTCTTCACTGTGCTTTGTTAAGGAAATAAATACGTTTTTCATCTGCCTTCCTGATATTAACAGTGTGGAGTTTTTGCATAGAAGAAATAATTGTATGGTTTTGAATCTGTAAATATGTGGTTTCCGGGTTACATGTCTTGCTTGTCTTTTGTTTTATGTGAAATTTTTGTTTCTGCAGATTATAATTTTACGAGCCACTACTAGAATGGTTCTACTTTTTAGATATAATTTTGATATTGATCATAGTCCATCTGCTAGGTCCAAGGTGGAACAAAACTTGAATATAAGTATGTATGATCGAGTTTGCAATGAAACAGACGGAAAATGTTGTTCAATTCTGTATATTTTTCGGGATTTTGTAATATAATATCAGTAGCATTTAATGACTGAGTATGAATGTTCTTTTGAAATTCGAAGAGGATATGCTGCTTATCTTCATAGATTGTGAATAATGTTCTTTTTTCTACACCGAACGAGCCTTTATGCAAAGCAAATTCCAAGAACAGAAAAATAATGCTTTGTGTTAAATTACGAAGTTTTAGCAGCAAAGACCTTTACAATGCCATTGGGATCGGAGCAAATTGGGTCACGGAATGGAAATGCCTTCTTGCTCTTCTATTATAGCTCCATAGGGTTAGAACTTAGAAGATACAGAGGAAGAGATCATTTATTTTCTTGTCATTTCCTTAGCAATAAAACTGTTAAGAATGCACTAACAGGTAACGAACATAACACATAAATTCTAAATACATGGCATTTATATTTATAAATACTCGTTTAATTCATGATTCTAAATATTTTTTGATCTAGTAAACATTTTCCTAACTCAATTAGGAATTCTTTTTCAAACTCAACAATCCCTCCCTTAAAATTTGATGTTCATAAAAATTTAGTTTGGCAATAAAGAACTCTTGTCTAAACAAGATCTTCTTAAGTGCAAATACTGAGTAATCTTCCATGTTTCACAAATAATTTCAATTTGAGGAACTTAGTGAATATATCAGCAACTTATTCTTTACTTTTGTAATAGCTAATCTCAAAAGTTCCATCCTTTCTAAGATCTCATAGGAAGTGGAACTTTACATCAACATACTTACTTCTACTATGCAGAATGGATTTCTGGAGAGTTTAATTATCAAGTTGTTGTTCCAAAAAATTATCATAGGCCTTTGTTTTTTGATTTCATGAGCCTCACAAAAAACTACAAATTCATGTGAGTTTTACTCTACCATGATCGATTCAGAGAACTTTTATTGGTTTATCAACTTCATTCTTAACAAGTGTTTTATACCTCAAAAAGCTTCAAAAGCTTTGGATTTTATGTAATATTAATTAGTGTAAAAGCAGCTTCAAGGAAGCATTCATTTTATGCATATTGCAGACTACATCCTTCCATAGGCCTGTTTCAGAACTCCCAAATCTTCAACGCCACTTGAAAAGTAAAGCTTTATTCTTGTCTAGGATACAACCAATCCCAAGACCACCTTGCTTTGTTAGAAAGATCTTCTTTTTCTTTCTATTTTGGCTGCAATGGTGATTGGAACAGGGAACAGGGAAAGGAAGTAGATTGGCAGGTTGTTCAGTACCAACTTGATCAAGCAGATTCTCCCTCCAATTGATAAGCGTTTACCTTTCCGGGAAGACAATTTGAAGCTGATTCTGCTAATAGCAGGGTGCCACTTGGAAGTACGAGAAGAAACAGCTCCAATAGGCAACCCTAAATATTTGAGAGGTTGTCCAGTCACTATACATCTCAGATTACTGGCAGTATTAGCAACCACAACCTCTTCAATTCCAGTTCTAGTAATCGAGCTTTTAAGGAGATTTACTTTCAGTCCGGATACCAATTCAAAGCATTGTAAGATTCTTTTTATGTTCTGCAAAGAAGAGAGTTTGTCTGAGCTGAAAATAAGAGTATCGTCAGCATACTGTAAATGTAAAATGCTCAACTGGCTCTGCCCAAGATCAATGCCTTCTATTAATCTCAAATCACAACTAATTTTTAACATACCACTGAGGTCCTCAGCAGCCATATTAAAGAGAAAAGGAGATAAGAAGTCTCCTTGACAAAGTCCTTTTTCCATTGAGAATTCCTCTGTAGGAGAGCCATTTACCAGGACAGATACTCTGGCTGTATAAATACACTGCTTGATCCATCCCCTCCACCTCACGCAAAACCCATACATTCCATGACTTCATCAATATATTCCCAAATAACTGAATCAAAGGCTTTGTGGAATTCGAATTTGAGAAGATAACCCTTTTACTTCGGTTACTTTAAATGACAGATAATTTCATTGGCTATAAGAACACGGTATAAAATTTGTCTCCCCTTGAAAAAAGCATGTTGAACCTCGCCAATAATTTCAGGCATGACAGCCTTTTAGCTAGCAACTTAGAGATGGATCTTGTACAGGCATCCAATCAGACTAATAGGTCAGAAATCCTTGAGTTTATTAGCAACAACTATTTTTGGGATGAGAGTAATGAAGGAGCTGTCAATGCCATTAGGTAGGAGACTAGACAATGAGAGAATTGCATTTGTGTTTTTCCTTCTAGTGGCAGATAAATGAAAGAATCGAGTGTTCTTGTCTCCTAGCTTACACCCCTGGACTCTTGATTTTTTAGGCCAAATAGATTCCTGCATACGGTAGAGTGATCTGAGTTCATTCATAAGTTCCTTGCTTCTGTGTAACTCAGACGCAGACAACAGTCATATTTTCCTTATAACCCTCCAGCAATTCAACTTCTTGCTCAACAGCTTTTACTTTATCATCAATGTTTCCAATTGTTTCCTTATTTCACACTCTAAGACATTCCTTCTCTTCACTATCTTCCCACTACTAGAAGCTAAAGACATTGCTGACATCGATGAGGACCAGAATTCCTGAATTACCTTCCTGAAATCCGATCTCAACCACCGACAATTGAGGAATCTGAAAGTTTTGGTCCCCGATTGGAGGAGTTCCAGACACATAGCAATCCCACTGAAGGTACAGCATACCAGGATCTAGAATTTCTCCCCCATATAGAATTAATAGTTCTTTCATCAATATTCTCCAACTTAGTTTTCAATAAACAGAGGAAATCTATCTGAAACTTTCTAACAACATGCCTTAAAGATCTTTTCTTATCTTCACCCCCTACCCCACATACATTCCAAGGAATTACACTGCCCATATGGAAAATTAAGACACCCATACCTTCTTGAAGCATTACTGATGCTCCAAGCACTCCTTCCATACTTCCAGCTCCTTATCAATGAGAGTCTTCAAAGTGTCTGGGTAAAAGGACGAATAGCATATGTGATTTCTATGACAGCACTCTTCTTTTTAAAGCTCTAGATTGCCTGCTCTTTTGGGTATGAAAATACATAGGCCCCTTCCCTTCTCTTTTGGATGAATGGGGTGATTTAGGATGAGTACATCATAATTATATTCATCTCAATAACCGAATGGGAATTGCATGCAGAGGACAGGTGAGAAAAAACCCAATGGGCCAAAAAAAATCGATTTATTATTATTTTTTTAACAATAGGGAACAACTAGTTGTTCTGCTCTCTCTCTCTCTCTCTAGAAATTATATATCGAGGAGCAATTATATGATTTGGTTTGTACTTCATATCTAAGTTATTGCAACTAATAGAGTAGCTAATAGAGTAGATTACGCAATGTCGTGAGCGGACTGAGATTCCTCATTTGTTATTATTTCAATATTATATTTTTTTATTAAAAAATTTTTTAAAAAAATTAATTTATATTTTTACTCATCATCAAGTTTGTATTTGAATTTATAAAATAAACTGATTTAAGTTGGATCAGCTTCCATGTATTTTAACTAAAAACTTAAGTTAAACAAAGAGCTGAGTTGAGAGATTTCAGAATTAATTAGTTTTAACTGTCACAACCCAAATCTTGAGTTTATGGCCGACAACGCAGGAGCGGTGTCGAAAGGACATCCCACCTGCGCTAAGGCTCAGAACAAACATATCAAATGAAAATGGTATTTAAAAATACACAACATTTTATAATCTTTAAAAATATTATATTATTCAAAACTAATGAAATCAAATGATAGTTCAAAACTTCTCATCAGTAATTAAAACAAAAACGATAATTTATAATACGCATTACATTGTCAAAATCCAAACTTAATTAAAATATGGTAATAGTGGAGCGTCTAAGATATCGAATCAAAACTAAAAGGAAAGCCTTGCAAAACAAGCAAGGTCTACCTACCAAAACTGAAGAAGTATGAACACTCAACAAAGTCCACATGCTAACAGAAACTAAGAACCTGAAATAATATTAAGAATAAGGGATGAGTTCAACCAACTCAGTAAAGAAATAATATTTAATATACATTTTAGATATTAATAGTTTTGTAAAACCTCTGGGTGAAAAATCATAAATTGACTACTTTCATGTAAAACAAAAAAATTCGTAACTCTCGATTGGGTTATCATAAAATTCTGAATATTTGCGTGGAGCCTTCTAATATGATGCCTTAGCTTGGGTTAAAATTTCAGAATTTTTAGAGAAATTCATAAATTTAATGAAAAATCACAATTTGACTAGTTTTACGTTATTGGACGTAATTTTAAATCTGACAATCAGATTGAGCTGAAATTTTATGAGGAACCTTAAAATATATTAAATAAAATCTGGTTAAAATTTTAGGATGAACGGAGCTCGGTAGTGCTAGCAAAAAATAAGGACCGTCAAATAGAAACAAAAAGACTCATTAAGGGTAAAATGGTTATTTGCCATTAAAAATAAAACAAATCAACTCCTTTTTTGTTATAAGCTGTCGACTAGGCAGAAACAAAATGTGAAAAGAAAAAAGCAAGAGAAGAACGTTAGAAATCAAGAGAAAAATAAGAAAAATGAGAGGGAGCTTTGAAACTTGTAAGATTACAAGACTTGGAACATTAAATTAAGGAAGAATCAAGTGAAGGAAGATATAAGAAAGGAGAGGAGGGCTGGCCACACTAGGAGGAGAAGAGAAGTTGGGAGAACTTAGATTGGTAAGCATGAAAAATTAAGATTTTTACTTGAATGAAGTGTTTTTGAGTTTATTTGAGTAAGTTATCAAACAATGACAATTAAATTTGATTTAATTTCTTATATTCTTGACTTTGTAAATTAGGGTTTTTATGAGAATTTAGGGATTTTGAGAAAAGTAGTAAACATGATGAAATTGAGATGGAATAGTGTAGAAATAATGAATGTAAGTAATAATTAAGAAAGAAATTGAATAAGTTTGAAGAAATGAACTTGTAACTAAGGATGAGGAAATAAAGGAATGAGGTTTTGATTGTTTTATGTTTAAGAAATGATGTTCTTTATCTTATTTGAAGTATTCAAAATATGAACAAGTGAAGAAGCATTATAAGAATGTGAAAAGAAGGAATAAATAAATGGTAGGAATAGTTCATGGAAGAATTCTTTAAGTGAGTTAAAAGAAGAAAATTGATTAAAACTATATGTTGAAAATAAGGTGACAAATGAATGAAAATTTTGGTGCAAAACCCAATTAAATAAAAGATATTATTACGTGCTTCAAGTTTAGGCACGTAGGAGAAATAATAATGGATTAATAATGTAGTGCAATTTGATTGATTCAGGAGTTGTTTTGGGAGCAGAGCATCAAGCAGGAGGAGCTGGGTCATCACGAGCAAACGATAGGTGATTCATCACTTTCTTTTAAAATTCAAAGTTTCATTGTTAGTTATGAGTTGTTTATGACATATTAATATGAAAAAAGTTGAAGAAGAAACTTGTTTGTATTATAATTCGGATGTTGGGTAATTCGTATGGAATTACTGGTTAGATTGTCTATTAATAGAGAATAGCTAGATATTGGATAATTCGTATGAAATTTTTGGTTAGATTGGCTATTATTATAGAATAGCCAAATATTGGGTAATTCGTATGAAATTACCGGTTAGATTGGCTATTATTAGAGAATAGTCGGATGTTGGGTAATATATATGGAATTATAGGTTTGATTGTTGGCTATCGAAGAGGGTTAGCCGGGTTTGAGGTAAAATTGTGAATTATCAAATTAAAAATTAAGCAATAAGTGTTGGTTGTAGAGGTCCTATAAGTATATGATTAATAAATTATGAATGGGTTATTAATGTTGATATGTAGTAAGTTAGTGATGAAAGACAATTTGATATATTTTGAAGAATTGTGAACATAATAGCTTTATCATTTTTAATGTGTTGTCTTCCTTATTTCTTATTAATGTTATGTATGCAGGTTTTTCATAAGGTGATGCGGAGCGTTAAACATGAGTTTTGTGTTTAAATCTGTTTATTTTATGGGATGTAATATCTTTTGCTTTATATGTAATTTGTATTATATGTAGATTTTAATATATGTATCCTAAAGATATTTACTTTTGGTATTTATACATTTAGAAAGTATGAGTAAGGAACTAATATTAGTAAACTATTCGAAAAGAATACTTAGTAATTATAATCATGCATGTTTAAAAGATGGATGCATATTAATGTAATAATTAGTTCAATATGAATCCTTTGAGTTTATATTTGTTTGTAGTTAATGTTTTATTTGTTGATGATGTAAGGTTGAGAAAGCACAACGAAGTATGGTTATGTGAAATATTGTATGATGAGATGGGATATGATCCAGGATAGTTGGATCGAAGTGGAAGATTTGAGTATTATGATTGAATAAAGTCTAGTCGATAACTTGGTAACATCAAAAAACAAAGAAAACTCTGCCAAAATTTTCAAAAAAAAATCATATAATCTTAGACATATTATTCAATACTTGACATTAGTAAAGAAATGTTTGAGATTTCATGACATTATAATTTAAGGGTGTTACAAATTTGCAATTCGATTTATCTTGACATACATATAAATACTAAGCATATTATCATATAGTAGTGGAATACATGTCAGAAATTAGATAACACCCGAAGGTGACCAGATGACACTCAAAGATGCCCAGATGACACCCGAAGGTGACCACTATGGGAGGATCAGTCACCACAAGTTGATGTCTCTCTCACCAGTTAGGTATACAGAATACTATGTGCACATAGGCTAACTACTCTCCGTTAGCATGAAATTACTGACAAGTCCTATATCAAGGCATAATAGATATTTGCAGAATCATCAAAAAAATGTATATTATATCAAATAAAATTTAATTCAACAGAAAGCAAGTTTAAATTTAAGAATAAATGAGTACTCGAAAAATAGATCAACATATATAAATATTCAAGAGATTAACTAGTCGTACTCATTATATAATCAACATACATATTTATTTATATTATATGCATATTAAAGATTATTCCACTCACCCGGAAAATATAGAACTAAAAGGAATATCAGATGAAAGACCTGAAAATCCTATTGAGGATCGTTATGAGAACCTACAACAAATATACAAAACATACTAAAAAAACAACCCAAAACAATACAATTTTAAGATTCCAGTGCATAAAAGAAAATCAGGTTTAGTCTCCTAAGTTTAGGGACTAAAACGACAAATTTCCAAAACAAGGACCAAAATGTAATTTTACCAAAACTAGAGGACCAAACTATAAATATATAACCATACTGAAATTCCACCCATAAACCATCCTCAATTCTTTTCAGAACGAATTAGGGGCCAAATATAATTTTTAAAAATTCAGGGACTAAAATGTAAATTCCTAAAAATTAAGGGACCAAATTGAAAATATTCTAAATCAATTATCAAACTGAGATTCATCATCCTCGACCTCATAGTAACACTTCCCAGAATCCCAAAATACTATTTGGGATCAAGTTGTAATTTTTCTAAAGTTTGGGGACTAAACTGTAATTTTTCATAAATCAATGACCAAAATGAAATTTCATTATCTTCAATGTAACAACCCGGCTTTTCAAGCCTAAAACAACAGCAAAAAAATTTTTGTACTTGACATACATCGTGTCGGTAATCGGCGAACATGTTCCCTTCACATCATCAATATATAATCTATACATCAACAACAATCAACATTTCATTTAAAAATGAATCTTACATAAACTTATAATATTATGTTTGCATGATTAGAAGTTCGCATTTAAAATATACATGCATAGTCATGAGTTTGTATTCTATCCTACAAATAGTCATCACGAATTTAATCTAAAAGGATCTAATAATAGTTATACATTCAGTACATTGATTCATATAAAATACATCATGATTTAGAATGCAACTACATGATTCCTTGCAAAAGTAGGTTCCTGTGTATCGGGTTTCCTAGGCACCTTGTTGGTATGACGTCCCTACTGCAGTACAAAACATTTACAAGAATGCAATTACTTAATAATAATAATAATAATAATAATAATAATAATAATAATAAGAAAATAGTCTGGCAGTTTAATGAAGCATTAACATTATCTCATGTTTGAAGCGTGACATTTGTAGTTCCTTCATGTTCTTGGTATACACAACTTGCAGTACATATATATGCACCAATTCTTACAATCAACCATAATCTTAAATCCGGCCATTCTTTTAAGACATCATTTGTCGAGGTTAACTATTCACTCACCCCGGCCATCCCCTTCGAATGCTATCAGCCAAAACTAATCAACCGTTTGTCCCGGTCATCCCTTCGGATGCCATTAGCCGAAGCTAATCATTCATTTGTTCCGGTCATCCATTCGGATGCTATTAGCCGAGGCTAATCATTCATTTGTCCCGGTCATCCATTCAGATGCTATTAGCCGAAGCTAATCAATTTTTTGTCCCGGTCATCCATTCAGATGCCATTAGCCGAAGCTAATCAATCGTTTGTCCCGATCATCCATTCGGATACCATTAGCCGAAGCTAATCAATCGTTTGTCCCGGTCATCCATTCGGATGCCATTAGCCGAAGCTAATCAATCATTTGTCAACATTTAAGCATTTGGCAATCTGATATCTGAATTAACACAATACGGCAACGTTCATGATAAGGTATTTCATTGTTCAAGGTCATCTCTTTAGCTGTCATTAGCCGAAGCTAATCAATCATTTGTCAACATTTAAGCATTTGGCAATCTGATATCTGAATTAACACAATACAGTAACATTCATGATAAAGTATTTTCATTATTCAACATTATTTAAAAGGAAGGTAAAAGTCACCTACCTGCAGTATAAGCTCTACTCGTGCTCCCCTGTTGCTGCTATTGCACCACACCGGTGGTCCCTCCTGCAGTCACAAACTCATCTCATAAATTTTCCTCATTCAAGGATATGTTTTATAATAATCATATTAATAGCTAATAAATCTTTCTTTCAATCATTTCTTTCTTTATATCTTACGTTTTTCTCATCACACCCATTAATGTTGTCATCCTTTATCTAACCAAAGTTATCATTCCTTCAGGCCGATATTACAGAGAATCCATATTTATCCATTACTTATATGTTACTTTCTATGCATGTTCATTTCCTCATAATAACATACATACATACATATATCATGTATATTTTCAGAGTTAGTATCTCAATGTGCAAGTGTTCGTATGACTCAATTCTTTTATATAGTATTCACGTGAAAGTCTATTGTTACTGTCTACACATTGAACTGTTACTGTCTAACTTTGAACTGTTACTGTCTAGACATTTGAATTGTTACTATCCACACATTGAACTGTTACTGTCTAACTTTGAATTGTTACTGTCTAGATATTTGAACTGTTACTGTCAACACATTGAATTGTTACTGTCTACACATTGAATTGTTATTGTCCAATTGTTACTGTCTAACTTTGAACTGTTACTTTCTAGACATGTGAACTGTTACTGTCCACACATTGAACTGTTACTGTCTAGACATTTGAACTGTTATTGTCCACACATTGAACTGTTACTATCTAACTTTGAACTGTTACTGTCCACATATTGAACTGTTACTGTCCAACTGTTACTGTCTAACTTTGAATTGTTACTGTCTAGACATTTAAACTGTTATTGTCTACACATTGAACTGTTATTGTCTGAATACTCATCAGATTTTAAACTATATCTAAAGTTATAGAACTCTGTTTCAAGCGAGATTAGTCTCGTTGGAAAGCTAATACACGAGGCTACAAGTTCTCTGAAGGAAGGAGAACCTAGTTCTGCTTTTGAGATGGTCAAAATTGCTCATCAACAAACATTACCCTACAGGGTCTGTCAGGACCCAATCTCGGTTGATAACCTATAGCTGGGGTTCTACAGCTCCATATTGAGCAAGACTAATTTTCTTAGTTAGTTGACATCTAAAACTACAATTACTATGAGAAACTTGATCCTAATTCTCTCATCCTCCTACTCAAATTCTCTCCAAAAGTCAGGAGATGAATCTGTCCAGATTCATCAACCTTTCCACTTACACACAACATCCACAATTTAACGTTTTCTCTTTTATCTCAACCCCTGGCCATATCACATATCATTTAAGAGTGTCAAAAAAATATCTTTATAAGAGCTAATTTTTCTTATTTATTTCAATCTTCCCTCTTAACGTCAAAATAAAACATTCTTATCGATTTTACAAACTTTCCGAACAATATTCTTCCAAACACAATCCTTGACAACAGTTTCAATCAACCATAAATAACAAACAAATAATATTCCAAACAATCCATACTGTCAAGTTAGAATGCATTATTATGAGTATAACATATACAAATATTAACTTCATCAAATGGTGAAATTTCCAGAAATATAGGTTTAACCGAACTGACCTCAAACTTGCAGACCTACTGTGCGAGATACACAACTTCTATACCAAATGTTTGTTTCGAATCTCCACCGTTCAGAATCTAGACAGAATCAGGAAGAACAACATATCCAAGTTATAGCCTAATCCAACGGTGGCCGAAGGAGAAAACAGACAGCAAAGAAGACTGTCCAGAAGTGTATTTTCCTAGACATTTTCCTCCCTCGGTATCTCTCAAACAGGGACTAATATAGAAAATCCTTACGGTGAAAATGTACATGACATGGATGAGAACAACATAGCCAAATATCGTGCTGATCCAACGGTGGAAGGAGGAGTTATAACTGTCGGTTGATCTGCCATCAATATATCTTCTCTCCAGCCTCTCTCTAAAACCTCTCTTAATCTTACCAGTCCCTCCAAGAGAGAAAATAGAATGATATTTATAGTTCTAACATCTTGTTAATTGCACATTTATCCCCACCCCTTTTTATCTTTTGTACATAAACTTCCAACCTTCTGTTATTTGAATATTGACCTCTCTTGATCTTACGTATTCATTCTGTCCTCACAAATGTTTTTCTTTTCAATGATTTAGTACTATATTCACTTTTCATTTCATTGATTTCACTATTTTTATCTTGATTTAGGTTTCTTTAATTTAATTTAACCCATTTTACTATTGGTTAAATTTCTCATCTTTTAAATACCCAGAAAAATTATAACTGGGGGTTTACATTCAACCTCAAGACCATTCTGTCCATATTTTCCAGGAAGGTTGAAATGAATTTCTTAACCCATAAAAATCAATTTAAACAAATCAACTCACAAATCCTTATTTTTAACAACACATTCAAAATCAATCACTTAATATTAAACCTCTAATAATCATAAATTAATCTTGACAACATAAACTTTAAATTCTTATAAACTCTAATCTATTTTTTAATCCTTCCATAAATAAATCATAATCAAAAGTAATATGAGAGAGAGAGAGAGAGAATCACTTACTTGCTACTTGCACATTTCTTGAACCCAAAAACTCAAGATCAAAAACTAAAATCCTTAGTTTGATGAGGAGAGGGTCACAATGGTCATAAGAAATAGAGGAGAGTGTCACAATGGTCATAAGAGAAAATTAATTCTCTTACAACTTTTTTATATATACCTAGGTTAATTTAGGTTGGGTTTGAGCTTAAGATTGGGTTTGAGTCAAAACTTTGGGTCTTATATTAACCAAATTAATAACACCATCAAAAAATTCTTCATATTCTTAATATTTTTTTTATATTTAAAAAAAATTATTCTGAATTTATGTAACAGTTCTAAGAAGAACTACGTAGAATATTATTGTTTGTTTTGTGCACTTGGGCAACAAAGTCCTATTTATACTACATTATGGCTCCCTTCATGCATTCAATTGGATAGTGACAACACTAAAATTTTCTTTGCCTAATTGTCGAAGGACTAATCAATATAACTGGAATTATTGTATAAGATTTTGACTCACAGTAATGTACATTAATGAACGAATGGACAAGCAGCAGTTACTGATTTGATTTTTTATTTGTTTTTACTGAAAAGCCATGCGTCCAGCCTCATTTGCGTTCTTATAATTATGTTTCTTTAGTTAGCCACAGCAATGTTGGATGTATCATGGACTATATGTTTTGTCATTGTCTAATTAGGATAGGGAATGTATTGCTTTGCTAGGATTTGTCCTGACAAGAATGCTAGTCATCTACAATCAGATATATCAAAGGCGTTTATGACAAAAATATTAATTGTTCGCTGAGTTTTTATGGATACGCTACTTATCTTCATAGATTCTGAATATTATTCTTCTTTCTACTTATCAACCGCTAAACCACATCTAGCTCATTATTTGGTGGACCTTGGTCATGTTACTTCGGGCCACCCCCTTACCTTAGAAGCCCAGCTTAGTTTAGGTATTTACTGCTCTGACTCCTTTGATAGTACCTCTTCTTTTTCTTGCTCCAATTATGACGTGGCCATGAACCAATTCAAGATACATGGCCCCAAACGAATGAAGCAAGCAAGCCAACCCTTAAAGTTGGGTTATACTGTATATACGAACTCTAGAGATCTTTCTCAACAGTATAACAGTCAAGTGAAATTTTGCTCAAGATGAAGAAAGACAAAACTTTTAACAATTCATGGGACTTTTACAAAGACACGCGGGATGACATAGAAGAATCTACAGATGACTCAGATGTTCACATGGGGAATAGATGCCATTTTCAAAATGTTGGGGGTTCTCATAAACATCTTTGTATAACAAGATCCATACAATCAGGAGATGAAGAAGCTACTATGAGTTCAGAAGATCGAGAAGTTCAGGGTATGGTCCAGATTGGGGAAGCTTTGCTTATTAGGGACAATTCCAACTTTTATGCTTCTGAAGGAGCTATTCAGAAATAGCTTCAACAAGAGGAGGCTGACTTGAGGGTTGTCCAGTAAGTTCTTTGTTTCCTCTGCTTTGGTTAGGATTTTTTCTGTTTTTTTATGAAGGTTCTCTCTTGGAACTTACGTGGACTGGGTAGGGTTGGAAAATTACAGGTTGTGGGTAGGCTTATTGATATTCATAAGATTGATGTGTGTTTTCTTCTAGAAACAAAAATTAAGACTTGCACAGACTTTTGCATATTTCATGTTTGGAACAATAGCAATGTTAATTGGGCTTGTAACGAGGCTAAAGGAAGTAAAGGGGGTATGATTGCTCTTTGGGATGATACAAAATTTCAGGTTTCATATGTTGAATATGGTTACGAGTGGATTGGTCTTTACGGTCAGCATTTGCAAAGTGGCTTTATCTGTGCTATTGTTGGTGTTATGCCCCTTGTTTTATGTCAGAAAAATGGGATCTTTGGAACAACTTATGTATCCTCAGACATGCCTTTCCTATTACGTGGTTGATGGTGGGAGATTTTAATGAGACTTTAAATTAGATTGATAGAAGTAGTGGCTATCTTCATATTAGGGGCTCTTCAGCTTTTAGGAATTTTCTGGATTCTTGTCACCTTATTTAGTATCAACTGGCTGGAGGTTACTACACTTGGTTCAGGAATTGCTTGATGAGCCAACTAGACCATGCTTTCTCAGATAAATCCTTTCATCTTCAGTTCTCCAATGTAATGCTCCATCGATTACCTAGAGAAATGTCAGACCATTGCCCCTTGCTAGTGTCTAATTACCTCTGAGAGAGCGGTTATTGTCCTTTTAATTTTTGGATTGTTGGCTTCCATTTCCTAACTTCAAAAACATTATTAGAGGCTTTTGGTTTGATGGGTGTACTGCATTCCCAGGATGCTTCAGATTCATTAAGAAGCTTAACTTTGTAGCAGCTCAACTTCGACGATGGAACAGGAGTGCAAGCTTCAGGTTGTGATTTCCCAAATTGATGATCTGGAGAGAAAACAGGAGGCTGATCCTCTATGTCCCTCAGATCACCTCAAGCTTGAATCTCTTATAAGGGATAAATGGACCTGCAGTAATAGAGTTGAATGCAAGTGGAGGCAGAGATCTAGACAGTTGTGGTGCAAGCTAGGGGACTGTAATACCAGGTTTTTTCATTTGATAGATAACTTTAAAACAGCCAAATCTCAAATTATGATGATCAATCATAAGAGGGCTGAAATTCAGTCTTTACCATAAATCAAATCCGCTACTATTGATTATTTTTATAATCTGTATAAAGCTCTAATTGGGAAGAAAGCAGAGATGGGTCCTATAAGTTTTAAAAGGTTAAATTCAAAGTTGTCTCTTTTGGCTAGAGAGAGATATGACCTTGGATGAAATTAAAAGATGTGTGTGGGATTGTGATGGTTCTAAGAATCCTGGTCTAGACGGTTTCAATTTTAAATTTTATAAGCTCGCTTAGGATTTTATTGCAAAAAACTTATTGGACCTGATCACTGAATTTTTAAGAACAGGGTCTATGCCGAAAGGGGTTAACCTCTCCTATATCACATTGGTGCCGAAAAAGAAGGTTACCTTTGAATTCAAAGAGTACCGCCCCATTAGTTTGATCCATGATATTTACAAGATTATTGCGAAGATTTTGTCCAGTAGACTAAAAGAAGTAATAGGCAGCTTGATTAGTGACAATCAGACTGTTTTTATAGCAGACAGACAAATTGTTGATGGTTTTATGGTAGCTAATGAAGTGGTTTATGATCTAAAAAGAAGTCAAATATCGGGTCTCATATTCAAAGTTGATTTCCAAAAAGTTTTTGATTCAGTTCTATAGGATTACATTGATGAGGTGATGACTTACATGGGTTTTGGTGCTAAATGGAGAGGGTGGATTTCGTCCTGCTTGTCTACTAGTCAGATTTCAGTCTTAGTCAATGGCTCTCTTTCCCCAGAGTTCAAAGTGGGGTGAGGTATTAGGCAAGATGACACTCTTGTTTTTATGCCAGCTAGGTTGCATACCCTCCAGTCAGTTAAAAGAATCTTAAGTTTACTGCAGGCATGATTCTCTTCCATATTACTACCCGGGGATGCCTTTGGGGTCTAATCCTAGAAGGATTTCAACATAGAAACCCGTCATTGATAAGTTTCGAAAGAAACTCACTTCGTGGAAAGGGAGAATGTTAAGCATGGCCAGTCGCATTTGCCTTATCAAAAGTGTGTTGAACTCCCTTCCTTTGTACTTCATGTCCATCTTTTTTATGCCAAAAGGTGTGTATCGTTTACTTACTTCCATCCAACGCAAATTCTTATGGTCGAGAACTGTCAGAATGAGAAAAAATTATAAAGTTCAATGGAGTGTGGTTGTTAGAGATAAGGATAGGGGTGGCCTTGGGATTGGGTCATTGATAGCCAAGAATAAAGCAATGCTTTTCAAGTGGATTTGGAGGCTCTCTCTTCTTGGTAATGAGCTATGGAAGAAAATGATATTCAACAAATTCAAGCCGGTGTTTGAAAATGGTTTCCCTATTTTTAGTAGAAGATTGTCTTGTATCTGGAGGGACATCACATCCCTTATGACTTCAACGAACTCTGTCTCTTCAGCTTTAGCCAATAACTGCAGATTTGTAATGGGAAATGGCTATCTAACTCAGTTCTGGTCTGATGTTTGGTTTAATAGCTCTCAATTGAAAGTCATTTACCCACGACTCTATATTCTCTCCACTAAACCGAATGCCGCAATTGCTGATATGGGAAATTGGGAGCAAGGGGAATGGAAGTGGGAGTTAGCTTGGAGGAGATAATTGTTCCTCTTTGAAACTGAGCAGGTCGTTTACCTTCTCTCATCTCTAGAAAACTTTCGGCTAAAGGCAACAACTTCAGATAAAAAAAGTTTGGTCCTCATCAGCAGATGGAGGTTATACAGTTAAAACTTGTTCTTTACTTATTGATAGAATTATGAATCCAGGGCTTAGAACTTTTAAGGCTTCGATATGGCAAAAAGGGATCCCTTCTAAGGTTCAATCTTTTCTTTGGCTAGCTATTCAGAATAGATTATACACTAAGGATTTCTTACTTTGTCGTAATATAATCCCAGTTGATCAAGCCTTTTGTATCTTGTATAAAAATGAGATTGAGACTTCAAATCATCTTCTCCTCCATTATAGACCAGTTTGGAAATTATGGCTGAAATTCTTGGATTGGTGGGGTATTAGTGGTTGTCTTCCCTGCTGTGTGGATGATCTTTTACATCAGTGGCCGAACCTAGTGTTTGGAAAATTCCAGCGTAAGGCTTGGTCTATGCTTTCTTGTTGTGTTAGCTAGAGTATATGACTTATGATGAACAATGTAATCTTCAATGATGGAACTGCGACCTTCAAAGACAGTTTCTCCTTAATTCTTTATCGCCTCTCGAATTGGTTCAAGTCTGCAGATAAGTTCTTCATAGCTACTGGCACTACTTTAATTATGGGGCCTGAAAGTATTACAGATTGGTCTAACACCAAATCAAGGTTTTAAGCGTGGCGTATCAGCTCTTTTCAATCCTTATGTTTTTTTTTGTTATATATCTGTTGGCCTTTTCTTTCTTTTTGTGTTTACGTTTTGTTTTTGTGATTCTCTTTTCTTTTCTTTTCTGCTTTTCTTCCGTGTATCTTGTTTTTTGCTACCTTCTGGTTAGCCCTTTCAATATATCGACTTCTTCTAAAAAAAAACATGGAAGAAAAAAAAAAGATGTGTGAATTCACATGCCTCTACATGCCATTAGGATCAGTGCGAATTGGGTCTGTTAGAAAATAATATAAATCATATCTTGGGACCTTACCTAACAGCTTAAGCTTTTGGGTTGAAATGGTTCTTTAACATGGTATCAGAGCCTTGATGACCAAGCAATCACGGGTTCGAATCTCACCATCCCCATTTATTTGATAAAAATCAAGCACAAGGTAATGTGGGTCTGTGCCAGTTTCAAGTCCAAAGGGCTTTCACTTGAGGGGGTGTGTTAGAAAATAATATAAATTATATATTGAGACCTTACCTAACAACTTAAACTTTTGAGTTGAGATAGTTCTTTGACAGGGTCATGGAGTGAAAATGCCTTCTTCTTCATTTCTTTTTATTTTTTGTTAAATTACGACGAGATTGATGAGAAATTGTACTTGAAGATGTACTGCATCATTATTAACTTCTTGATCAGAATTTTCCAACATGATGGTCTCTGAAAAATAATATATATAGCGACAACAAAGTAAACATGACAAACTTAGGAGCTCACAGATACAATACAACACTCATATATTGAAAAGATTGAAAGTAAGGCTAATCTATGAGACCAACACACTAAAGAGCACCCAATAATTGGAAAGATACAAGCAATTACTGGACAAGTTCTGAGCGAACATAAATTTGGACCAATAATGCAACAAGCAAACAACTGCTTTCCCATGCTAAGATCTCCTGAAGTTGGAGAACTTGCGAAAATTAATCACCAGAAAACAGTAGCAAGTGTCAATGCAATCTTCAATGAAGTGAAACCACCTACGCCGCCAAAATAGATTTATGTAGAGAACTGCTGCAATTGTCAGCACCACAATTATGTAACATACCCCAAAGCTCACATAGAAAACATCCATGTCTATGAATCCATCATCTTCTCGTTCATCAGTAGGCATTGGTTGTGTTGGTGATTCTTCTTCACCGCATTTTTTCTGTAATGGAGGTCCACATAAAAAAGAATTACCTTCATAACTGCTTTCATCAAAGGTCCCAAACTGGTATTTTCTCTCTGGAGTTTCACCTAACAAGTTATGGTGTGCCACACTGAAAACTGCTAGATTGTTGAGTACAATAAGTTGTGAAGGGATGACACCATTCAAGTTGTTGTAAGAAAGATCCAAGCTCTCTATCTGCTTTAAGTTTGAGAATGTTGCAGGGATATATCCAGTGAGATTGTTGTGTGACAAGTTTAATGCATGCAACTCACTTAATTTTCCCATTTCTAATGGGATTTGGCCTGAGAAACTATTGCTTGAGAGATCAAAACCAGTCATGAAGTTGAGAATATTGCCCTTGTAACCATCTGACCTTCTTTTAGTTGTAATTTCTACTGTTTCTTCTATATTGATGTCTTCAAAATGGCTTTCCGCGTCATTGATCTTCCCTACTAGTAAACCGGTTTCATAAGACATCTGCCATCGGGGCATGATCACAAACGTTTCTTGACCAGTACCTCCCGCTTTCTCTAGATTTTCCTTCAAAGAAAAATTTCCCAGACAACGAGGTAGAGGACCAGAGAGCTGATTTCGTGAAACATCAAAGATGGTTAAATTTTCTAACAAGCATAACTGAGTAGGAAGCTCACCAGCAAAAAGATTAGCTCTCAGAAGAAGAATACTCAATGCCGAAAGATTGCCAATCGAATTTGAAATTGGGCCCATCAAGTTGTTGTCTGCGATATCCAATGTCACCAAGGAAGAGCTGTTATAAAATGCCTTTGTTAATGGACCGCTCAGTTGATTTTTGGATAGATGGACATGTTTTATTGATGGTGGGTTGAAGCAAGATGGTAGAGAACCAGACAAATTGTTCTCAGACAAGTCCAAATATTCAAGGTAGTCAAGCTTGCAGAAATCTCTTGGAAGCGGACCATAAAAATGATTTCTGGAAAAATCAATTGCTTTCATCTGATTTGAGAAATTTCCCATCCATGTTGGAAGAATGCCTGAAAACTGATTGTTGCTGATATCCAGTGAAGCTAAATATATCCCATTGGTAGGTTGAAAATTTAATACACGCCCCGTAAATTTGTTGCCATCTAGGTAGAGATGTCTGAGCGAAGATGAGTTGAAAATTGAAGGAGATATCTGTCCACCCAGATTGTTGTTTGATAGCCCCACATACCATGAGCTCTTCAACTGCTCTAGTTTTACTATAGAAAATCGATTGTCAGATAAATCTATAAGTAATAGAGAGCTCAGGTTTCCAAAACAAGAAGGAATGCTACCTGTTAGTCCATTCATAGCCATCCTTAAGACTGACAAATTTGGTAATACCAAACACATATTTCTTGGAACTTGACCTTGTATGTTGTTGTTTGATATATCTATGACATTCATATTCGGATTAGGATGGTTTGGCAATTTCAAAGGACCAACAAAGGAGTTCTGCTCCAAATGTAATGCTTCCAAGCTTGTGTTGTTCTCAAGTAACCATGATGGGAACATTCCACTGAAGTTGTTGTTGGAGAGATCAAGGGTTCTCAAGTCATATTGGTTATATAGAAAGTTGGGAACATCTGCATTGAGTGCTTTAGATGTACTATATGACAAGCTGAAAGACAGCAGTTGGAACTTTGGAATGAAATTCTGAAAGCCAGCTTGGTCTTCTACTAGAGTGCTGTTGTCACACATGAAGAACTTGAGTTTTGAGTGGTTACTGAAGGACTTGAATGAAAGTGGGAATTCGAAGTGGTTATTTGATAGTGATAAGAACTCAAGAGATATCTGGTTGGAAAGAGGACTAAAAACAATATTTCCAGTAAATTGGTTTCTAGAAATATTTAATAGTTGTAGAGATGTTAAATTTCCCAAACAATTTGGGAGTAAACCCTCTAGATTATTTTTAGAGAGATCTAACTGCTCCAGATTCTTCAATTCATCCAAACCTGAACAATTAGTTTATCTCTAACCATGTTAAAACTAATGATGAAAGCATCTTTCATTGATCATGTAATTATAGGCAGATGGAGAGTTGTTAATTTACCTTGAGTGCCATTGAGGTCACATTTACTAGCAGATAAAATTTTAAATGCAGGCAATGGTCCATTATTATGGAGAAAGTTTATTGGAAGAGCAGTACCATCTAGATACAATTCTTCAAGGGTGCTCGAATTAAAGAAAGGCACTGTGAAGAAAGAAACAATAAAATATTTGATGAAATTGGTAGTGGTACAGAGCAGTCATTGCATTTTACAGTATTATACTTAATAGAAGGCTTCAACATTAATAATTAAAATTCAAGGCAACTAATCTATGATTAACCTTAATCTATTAACATTAATAATTAAAATTTAAGGCAACTAATCTATTAATTAGGATTTACCTTGACTTATCGATGTCGAGCTTAAATTATTATCCTTAAGAGAAAGGATCTTCAGGGATGGCAATGCTCCCAATGATTGCAGCAGAGTACTTCCGATGATGGTGAGCTCGTTCAGACTGAGGACTTCCAGCTTCCTTAAACCTATGATACGTAGAATTGATTAGAGAGAATCAAATAAATAGTGAAATTAGACAACTTCTTTGTTTTAGATTTTTAAAGAAAAAAACAAATTTTAATTACCAAATATAATTCATGAATTATTTTGTAACAAAGAAAACATCATAAAAGGTGCCTGGCATAATTTTTTAAAATTATAAAAATTAACCTTTAAAAAGAGTTTTTGAGACGCCAAACACCCAGATGCTTATGTTCTGGCTTTAAGTCAGAGCATTAGAGGTGCCAACTGCCATTAAAGATGCACTTAATCATTAATCTTCTTCTTCTCTTTGATTTAATTACAACTTAAACCTTTCCGTTTAGTATATTATGCCTTATTAGCTAGAAGATGCCAAGAAATATTCACAACTTTACCATTGATACTCGTTGATCCTAACAACATATTGTGCGACAGATTTAAAGATTTAAGGGAAGAAAATCGTCGCAGATGTGGCACAATGCTGTCGTTGAAACTATTATAGCTTAGGTCAAGCCTCTCTAATTTCCTCAACTGTGATGATAGGATCTAGAGGTGTTCATTTTCAGTTCAGTTTAGTTTTAATCAAAAAAAAATAACCAAACTAAATTTTTTTTTAAAAAAATTGAAACCGGTTTAAACCGACTGGTTTCGGTTTAGTTTTTTAGAACAAAAACCGGTTCAAACCGGTTTGGCTTGGTTTTTTCGGTTTTGGCTCGGTTTTTTTTTATTTGGCTCGGTTCGGTTCGGTTCGATTTTTTTAGTTCCAGACTTAAAAAATCAAAACCAAACCAGTCAGATTTTTTAAAATTTTAATCAATTTAATCTACCCTAATAGAACCTCAAGACGTGCAAGAGAGTTGGTGCTATATGTAAGTCTTATTATCGCTGATAGATCTAAAGATTTAAGAGATCAAAATCCATTAAGAAATGCAACAAATGCTATCATTGCACTGATGAAAAAAATTCAAATCTAGATAATTTAGCTGTTACCATAAATGCCAGCTGATCCTGTCAACTTATTGTCTGATAGATTCAAAGACTTGAGAGATGAAAGCCCAGTCAGGAATGAAAGCCCAGTCAGAATGCAATGGAGTTTGCAATCGCTCCCTTCTCTTTCAAAATTCACTGTTGGTGTTGACGAAAGTGTGGAATCCTTCCCAGAGGAGATGCTGCTGCCCTCAACTCTTGAATATTAAAAGTGTAAATAAATTAAAATAATTATTAGTAGTAGTTAACCAAGTGATTTGAGCCACGAAATCGTATACCTGGTAATTAAAATTGTCCTCTTGAATTCATAATCAAGTACCATTAACAGCACATGGACCCTCTTAACCCGACACGAAAGCCCACGCAGTTTAAGCCACGAAATCAATTTTTATACGTGTTTCGAAGCCCGTCATTCTTTATTAGAGTATACCTTGTAGGGTGACACCATTCTTCTCTAGCTTAAATATTGTCAATACCAAGGGTGGTGATCTCTCCACGCAATTTCTTATAAGCTCCACAACAATGCATTTTTGCAAAATTAAACTTTATTTTATCTGCCGGCGTTCTTGCAAAAGCTTTATAGTTTTGTTAGTTGGTCTAGCAGGATGGGACTTCAGGTTGACGATGAAATTTGGATTCAGCCGACATTGAGATTGGATAATATATATATATATATATATACTTGGTATAAGATAAGTTTTGATCTTGGACCGGTAAAATCGATTACTTAATTAATACTGTTTGTGCTGTGAATTTGACTAGCTTGAATTCTTGGGAAAGTTCCACTAATGTACTCTTTATTATGTTTCATATTCTACATTTGGAATTCCAATTAATTACTAATACAGGCATGATGGTAGGTACGACTTACGAGAGAATCATGGATTAGACTGTTGATCTCAGAAGATTTGAACAATAACTGTGTGCTTTCATTAAGAGAGGATTGGCTATTTAATAGCCTTACAAACAGAAGCAAAACAAATGGAAAGAAACTGAATAAGCTAAAAAACGTGCCCACTCCTTTTGTGATGTGGAGAGCAATGTGGACAGTTAAAGACAAAGACACACTACAGCTAAGCAAACTACATCTAAGTGTTCCTATACAATAGGAATTATTAACGACCCAGTTTAACTGGTAAATCAAATCCTAATATTTATCATCCTCTCTTAAACTGAATGCCAAGTGCATCAGTTTACACTTGACACAGAACAAACTCCCATCAGACCCCGTAATTTTACAAAGGCATCATTCTTCAATGGTTTGGTCATTATATCTGCAACTTGACTTTGAGTTGGACAATGTGTTACTTCTATGAGACCCATGCTAGTAAGCTCTCGAATAAAATGAAACCGAACATCAATGTGCTTACTACGTCCATGTAAGACTGAATTTTTGCAAAGCTTGATGGCAGAGCTATTGTCACAAAGAATTGTCGTAGGACCTTCTTGATTATGTCCCAACTGCTGCAAAATTCTCCGGAGCCATATTGCCTGACAAGCACAAGATGTTACTGCTATAAACTCAGCTTCCGTGGTGGACAATGTCACTATGGGTTGTTTCTTTGAAGACCACGAGACAACTCCTGAGTTTAACATGAACATAACCTGACGTGCTTTTCCGATCTTCAATATCGCCAGCGTAGTCACTATCAGAATACACATTAAGCCCTTCAAGTCCTCCTCTCTTGTAGAATATCCCATAACTGACCGTCCCCTTTAGGTATCTGAAAACCCTTTTTGCAGCCATTAAATGAAGTTCAGTGGGGCTTTCCATGTACCTGCTGAGAAGACTTACAACAAACATCATATCGGGTCTAGTGGAGGTTAAATACATTAGACTACCCACAATTTGTTTGTATAGTGTGCTGTCTATTCTTGATCCACCATGATCCTTGCAAAGCTTCATACCAGGAACAATCGGAATGTTAACAGAATTGCAGCCATCCATCTTAAATTTCTCCAGAATTGATTGTGCATATTTCTTTTGCCCAACAAATATTCCATTTGAACTTTGCAAAACTTTAATACCCAGAAAGTATTTCATTCTCCCAAAATCAGTCATATCAAATTCATTCATCATGGATTGCTTAAACTCATCAAACATATTCACATCATTACCGGTGAATATTAAATCGTCAACATAAAGGCATACGATCAAGATATTACCTCCATCTCCTGTTTTTATAAACAATGTATGTTCATAAGGACATTTCTTGAAGCCTTGATCAGCAAAGTATGATTCGATTCGGCTATACCAGGCGTGAGGGGCCTGTTTGAGTCCATACAGTGCTTTCTTTAGCTTGTATACCATTTGCTCTTTTCCTTTCTCCTCATATCCAGGAGGCTGCGCAACATAAACTTCTTCATTTAACTCCCCATGCAAGAAAGCCGATTTCACGTCTAATTGATAGATAACCCATCCCTTTTGAGCTGCAATTGAGATGACTAATCGAATGGTATCCAACCGAGCTACCGGTGCAAAGACTTCAGCATAGTCTATTCCATGTTGTTGCGTATATCCCTTTGCTACGAGACGAGCTTTGTGTTTATCTATGGACACCACCTATCTCCACATTAGTATGATATTGTCCACTTTGGGCCTAAGCCCTCATGGTTTTGCTCTTGAGCTATGCCCAAAAGGCCTCATACCAATGGAGATATTTGTCCATCCTTATATACCCATGATCCTCCCCATTTCTAACCAATGTGGGACTTTGGTCGTATACCCAACAATCCTCCCCTCGAACAAAGGACCACCGAGCCTCCCCTCAAACAGATCATTCATCCGTCCACTCTCTACCAACCAGGATTCTTCATTCTCTACTTCACCGTGTTGGGATCAGGACACGTCCATGAAGCATCCGGAGAGCACTACCTGACTTGAGAGTTCTTGCTCTTTCTA
>Ga0325402_1000260_pt1 | contig 32806 bp, 14 predicted proteins | sample PopdelMetagenome_22_FD_207212 | JGI IMG/M metagenome (GOLD analysis project Ga0325402, IMG submission 207212) | Populus deltoides microbial communities from Bellville, Georgia, United States - Xylem-PdKOR-R3 | ecosystem: Host-associated > Plants > Phyllosphere > Stem > Wood/Secondary xylem... | reverse complement strand
TAAATATAAAATATTTTAAAAAATAACCATCACCACCGTATATAATTAAGAAGACGCCCACATGCACTTGAGGGTCTAGCTGCTGTGGTCAATCGTGTGACTTGTTCCGCCCCCGTCCCGGGTTCGATCCTCTATGTGCACGCCTGTCACCCCCGCGGTGCCTTACCTGCCCCTGGGCTTGCAGGATGTTCAGTGGGCCATGGGGAATAGTCGTGGTGCGCGCAAGCTGGCCCGGACACCCCAGGTAAATCAAAAAAAAAAAAAAAAAAAAAAAAAAAGAAGACGCCCACATCTATATAATCACGGGAGTTTTAATTACAATTACAACTCATCACGCCATTCTCCACCCTCTCTCTCTCTCTCTCTCACACACACACACACACACACACTCACTCACACACAGAGACACTCACACACACACCACAGAGAGAGAGAGAGAGAGAGAGAGAGAGAGAGAGATTACCAGCGCTAGTACCTTTTCTCCCTTGTCAAAACATCACGCACAGCCTCTCTCTCTCTCTCTATCTCATGTGTTTGAGTATAAATAGTCTAAATGTTGTTTACGAAAAATCAAAATATAAAATAAGAAGAAAATTTCAAAGGAGACACATACCTTTTATTTATTTATAAAAGAAAATGTACAGCCTCCCCACAAACCTTGCTTTCCTTCAGCTACGTAACCCGTACCCATCACGCCAATGGTTTATGCTACGTAACCCATAAACCTTCCTTCAGCTAGTAATTGATTCAAAATTAAAACCAAGAACTTCCACTTTCGAAGTCTCAAATTTAACAACTAGACTATCGTCTTAGCTAGGGATGCTGTCATCAAAGAGCTGTCCAGGGTTTTTCGAAGTTTCTTTTATTGCTGCATCACAAGTCATTATAAAAGATAAAACTCCAATAAAATAAACCAACATTAACATCAACTTTTTTCTCATAATGGGTGCGTGGCTGTTTAGTTCAAAAGAAAAGATTGTTCATAATCCGGTGTTTTAACTACTCTGTAATGGCGCGCGGCTGACCTCATTCTCTTTGGCAGAATTCTACCACAAAATCATGTAAGATTTGTATCCAAGTGATCATCGAGGCTTAAAAGGGATACAAATTTCTTATCAAATCACATATTTCTAACAACTATTGGCTCCTAGCAATTTGAGATTTCAACTCATCAAGATTTGGTGATCCTCCTCTGAAACGCTTTCAAGCTTTATCAAGATTAAGATTCCCATCACATCCATGGTTACATCAGTAATCCACGGATTTATTATTTTCAAGTAGAACGGTATTCATCCTTTCATACATGGGCGTGCTTAGGGCTTTTCATACATATATAAAGGAAAAACTTAAATGAAAAACTAGAAGGCGTACGTAATTGGGTCTTAGCTGCTGAGATTTCCAGGCCTGGTTCAGTGATATACCCTGCTTTAAACAGCGAACTCAATCTGTGTACAGTACTACTGTGACATGTATCCATTTGGTACTGCATAATACCCAATAGTGTTACGAGGAGAATGGTAGACAGCCTCAGGCCATGCCCAAAGGATCATATCACTAAATGATCTTTAATTTACACTGAAAACTAATCTATCAACAGCAACATTTCAAACTTAAATATGATTTGAAAATCTTGAACATGCCTCTCCACCTTGCTTGTTGTCCCTCGAAAATGCGTTCATGGACAATGAAAGGGTGATTATACAAATGGAATAGAAGAACAATATAGTGGAGGGCATCCCCAGAGAGATAAATCAAGATACGGAGATATTCATTTGTGTTAAAGAATGTATAGCCACGACAAGGTCAACAAAAAATGATAGCATTGAAAATTAAGAAAAAGACCTAGGGTTGGTGTGTCACAAACACAATAAAAAAATGGAGCTGGGGAGTAAAGAAATGTATGCATCTTCACAATAATTTAGCCATTATTACTACCTAAAAGTTGCCATTATTTTTAATTCTATCACTAAAGTTTTATTATTAATTCTTTTTTGTCTCTTTCTTAGCACGCCCCAATAATCACACCAGGAATTATAAAGGGTATTGATTGGTGTTAACACATGCAAATGCGTGGGCATTAAGAAGGTAGGAACTAGACGTTGACACACGCATGGATTAACACATTTATTATTCTGCCATATACCTCCTTGAACACTGTGAGGCTATGCTTAATTATATCACTTTATTTTAAGTTGTTTTCTTACATAATTATTTAGCTGATCATCAACGATAATTATCCTGTGAATCATGCATGAAGTTGATGAGAATATTTGATTCATGAGAAGTGAATTTGCGTTACATTTGTTAACCAAAATGAAGGTTTATTTCATGTTCTTATTCTAAACTATGGATGAATTCTAAGTTGAATGCCTAGAACAAAAGGCAAATTACAAGACAAATTTCTTTGTTAAATTCCTTTTCTTCATTTTTGGGGGGCGAGCATACACACACACCGTGGTGGAGAAAAAGTGATAATTCCTAACAATGGCGTTATCGTTTTGTTCTCATTAAATATATTAAGGATATAATTCTCAAAACCATAGTGCTACTTTCCTGGCTTTATTTGAAGTCCATGGCAAGTTTCAGTGGAGATGTTCACCTTTCATTTTCAAAGTTTTAAAGTATTTAATGAACTAAAAAAAGGGTCTAAAAAAAGCCTTCACCTTTTGCTCTATAATGGTTTCTACACGACAATTGAAGTGCACAATATTGTAAAGCTCTCTAAGAAAATACGTAAATTTATTGGCTTAGTGAGAATCTCTCAAGTGTCCTCTTAAAAAATATCTGCATTATTACTACTAAAAGTAGCTTAAATTATTCTTGTGATGACTCGTTAATAGCAATGGAAATTAAATATATATAATTCTGAAATACATCGAGAAAAAAAATTCCTGATGAATTACAAGAAGTGCAAATTATTGATGGAGTTTTAAAGTAATTGTTGTTTTTCACTTTGATTCTTGCGGACTTGTTTTTGCTCTCTAGGTTTTTCTTTACTGAATCTCTCTGGCATATATATATATATATATATGAAAAAAAGAAGAAGAAACCACTGAAAGTGAGATAGCTGACGTTTGCTTCTCCACAAACTAGCTAGAATTTGGAGAACACCCGTAAAACCTAACATGGCTAGCTAATAATTAAAATCTCAATGATCCATTTTTCTTAATTGTTAACCAGAACAAAATGTTGATATATATATGGTGCTGTTTCTGTCTTGTTGATCAATTGATTAGAGGGAACATGATACGTTTAAATGGAGCCAAGCAGCCCTATATATCATGATCTATAAAGTTCATAATCTTCAGAAAAGACTCTATCACTTTTGTTCCTTGATGAAGGTTTTTCAGAAGATAAAACACAATAAGGTGGAACTCTCTTAGTTGAAAATCCAAGTTTAAATCCCGGTTTGATCCATCAGAATAATATAATATATTGTTAGTGCTAGCAAGGAGGAGAGCTACTGTTTGTAAACTTCTGCATAAATATATAGAAACTTGTAATCAATAATGTATACGACAAAAGGGCATGTGGATAGAGATACTGTAGCCATTTTGCATTGGGACAGGGGCGATTCAGGTTGGAGTTCCCTGTCTCTGTGGAATGAGATTTTGAGATAAATATTTTTCTATTCAAAATTACAGATTAATCATCATTATCTAATCCACATAAAAGATAAATTATTATCCAGGGGAATAGAAATAGATTGTGAAATAATTAAGAGATGAATTTGGAACGATATTATTAAAAACAAATGGTCTGCTTGCTTTATATATATAAAAAGAGTGATTCAAGTCCAAATACTAACCTAAGCAACAATGAATCTCTCCACGAACATTTTCATTCACATGCATTGTGGAACATCCATGAACAAAAATCTTTATGTTAATATAATCATCAAAATGAATGAATGCAAACGTTCTAGAGCCACCACACGTACAAGATTTGTTTATATTTATACACATAATGTTAAGTATGAAGGTAGATCCATGGAGTCAGAGAATATCTTATTTGTGTTTATATATAAATCCATTCGGTATGCTTATTGATCTCCACTTTCTATCTCAATCGAGATAAAAGGAAATTTATGCCACAAAGAGCCTGAAATTCTTTTTATTATGCTTTACATACTAAAAGTGTTGGGATGCAATGCACTTTATTTTAATATTTGTTTTATTTTGAATTTATCTTCATAATTTTTTAATTTATTTTTTTATAAGATTATAATATTCTCGAACAAACATCTTAAAATTTAATTTATTCTTGATTTATATATAATTTTATAAGTATCTATTTTTATTCTTATTTAATTCGGTAAAAGATAATTTTAACCTACATTCCAGCTGAGAACATAGAGGAGACAACAAAGGCATTAAGAGCTGAGCTTATGCAAAACTGCCATCATGCAGGGCTTGAAGATATGATACATCAACGAAAATTCAACATTAACATTATGCAGGGCTTGACTTAATTTTTGTCAGTGGTTGAGTAATTGCTAGATGGGTAAAATGTATATCAGTGACATTCTTCATAAATATATTTTCCAAATTTTATATGAAACTTGTATTTAAAAAGAAAAAGAAAAAAGCTGGAAAATATACCATGCCATTTCATATCCAATAAAAGAATCTATAAGAACAACACAGCAAATACAGGGACAAAACGAGGCCCTATAAATTATACATGATGGTTTCTGCAATACAACAAAACTAGATGCTCAATGCATCGCAACAAAATCCTGTGATCCTGGTCAAAATGGAAGTTCAACATGAAACAGCACACCTGAAAGAAAAAGATGTGCTGCCATGTTTTCCTCATCAAGGGAACTGCTCAACCGATTCCCAGGTCTATGATGTATGCCACTGGTCAGATGCAATTCAGTCGATTGCATGTCTCAATCATGTGTACAACAAATACAACAAGTCGGGATAGTCAGCTCTAAGATCTCTCTCGCATTTTGGCTCTAGCAAAAATCACTCCTGCCAGAAGACCTACAAAAGTAATTATTTTTGTTAGCTCCAAGTTGTTCAAGAGTGCCTGCACATGTACACCTTCTACAGGTGTGTTGTGCGTGCATGCTATAGTGCTTATGCATTTCTTAATCTTAAGCAAGCTAAACGAAGAAATGTTACCGAATAAAATGCTTGCTGAGTTTTGCAAACTGGTGGGCACGTGAAACAGAAGGATGCCGGCGACAGACAGAGGAATCTTGTTCAGTGACCCCACAAGACTGCAGATTAAGAATCATGAGTTAGAAGTGCCTCTAATACATCTTTCTGTAATTTACTATTGTTTATTTTTTAATCCTTACCTATATGTGGTAGCCCCTGTTTGATGAAGAAACCACATAGAAGTGAAGCTAATTGCCAGACCCAAAAAACCACTTAACGTCACAACCAACCAAAAGGTAGGTAACCTCAAAAGTGGTCTGCCAAAGGATTATGACATTTAATTAGAAACTTTCAATAATCCATTAAAAGAATACACAAATTCAACTGAAAAAAAAATCAATTTAACTAAGTTTGAGACCAAAAATTCTCTCTTTATTCATTATCGAAGATAATTAAAGAAAAATGATGTATTCTTCAAGTTGACAAGAAGTTAAATGCAAGTTCTCAAAAAGAAATCTAATCTAGAAAATTTGACAAGTACCAGAAGAGGGCAAAAACAAAATAAAAAACAATAAATTTAGCAAGTATGAGTTCTAGGTACACAGGGAAGAAGTGGTCAGATGATGATTCAAAGCTGAAATGGCTAATTAGGCCCTATGAACATCCCCGATCATGGACTGACCAAAACACTCATAATTCATTGTCAGAATATAAAGTACACTTTCACAATTATAAAACCAGCAGTAAAGTATGTGAAATGGAAATGGATAAGAGAAACTCACGTTCTGGAGAGATAGTCCACTTCATTGAAAACAAAAATAAGAATAAGCCCCAGTGGCAAAGAAAGGGTATTATTTAGCATAACCATTGAAAACTCATTCAAGTTTCCAGATTTTGTGACTTGCTTGGCTGTATCCATAACCCTGCGTAGAGTCAGCTGTGGCAACAAAATCAAAGAAACAGAAAATCTATCAGCTGCAGTTTAGAATTAAAATGAAACATGGCATGTTAACTGAGACAGCTGATAAAGGATAAGCGTATCAAATGCATAAACCAACTTCATTCTAAGCATCAATATTTCCGAAATGAAACATACAAAATATAGGTGTATCTATAACAATCCTTTCGAGCTTGCTACCAACCAAATCAATGTATATCAGCCTGAGGCTTGATGGACCAAAAAGGAAAAAATCATTACTGAGTAGAACCTAAAATATTGCTCGTGAATATCTTAAGTAGGAAGTTTTAACTACCAGAATACAATCTTATATATTATGTCAAAACAATATGTATGCTTTGGAAATATAGCAAGTAATGAAGATCGATAAGACAACTTTTTTAATTCAATTTATATTCCTGTGAAGAGAGGAGAGAATTAAAGCTGGTTACTCTGTAAATTTGGTAATTATTGCTCAAATATTCCGATTCACTTGCATCTCTAGAAAGAGATTTTATGCCAGAGAATGCACTCATAAGTGTGTAAAATGAAATATGAGTATTTAAATCCTGATAATATATAACAAAATGATATAATATTTTAACAAATTAAGCTAAAAAATGAAGGGAAACCAAAGTACAGAAAGCAAAACCTCTAAGTTATGTACTTTACCGAATAAGATGCTGTTAGGAAACAGTTAAGGATCTGCCATGCATAGCCAACAGCATGGAAAGAGAGATCAGTAATTCCTCCAGAAATGGCTGATATAATCTGCACAAGGAAAACAGAAAAAATGAGACCAAGTGAAAAAGGCCAAGTTGGAGAAAAACAAGAACGATTACATGCATAACATGAAAAAATATATCCCATTCATTCTATGTCAATGCATTAAAATTTTCATAACTCAATATAATTTGACCCAAATAATTCAACGAGTCACATATCCTCAATGCCAGAGTTAAAACATCCATTCATTTCCCCCTCTTATCATATTCACAATTTTATCCGCGCATCCCCAAATCAAAATACACACACACATACACAATGCATTCATCTCTCTCTCTACCTCTTATACATACATATTCCAGATATTCTTTTGTTAGACTCAATATTTTAAATCTTTTTAAGTAAGCATTCCACCATCAGTCCAAATGTGATAGCTTGTACCCATATGGCTGGTATACAAGAATAGATAGAATAGATAGGAGAATAATACAGGGCGATGCTATTGATGAGATCAACAAGTCAACATCAAAGCTACATTACCAAGCTAACTGTATCATTCTAGGTTAGGTACTAATTCTTAAACCAACTAAATCCGAAAACCATCTTTGTAACAAAAAAACATACCATTAAAAACAGAGCAGCCCATACTCTACTGTCATGGTCCTTTTGGAATAGATACATTTCACCAAGAGCAGTTATGACATTAGTAACATTCTTCAGGACTGTGACCATGGCAACATTGATGTATTTCAAACTGCAGAAAGCACAGAATAGCAGGAATCAATGTAATCAGTAATATAAACATAGCCCCTAATTTATAATTTAAAATTCAACATCCAAACACAAGCAAACCAAAAATTGAGATCTCATAATTGGGAATGTAAATAACTATGCAAACCTACGACTTCTAGGTTTCTAGAAGGTTGCATCACATGTATGTGACTGCAAGTTTGAATCCAGGTTATCGTTTGTTTACCACTGATTCTAGATGCCTGATTCATTAAATATTGTTGCAGGTGTCCAAATTATCCCCCCAGACACTAGAAAAGTATTTTCTACTACATAGATTAAAGGGGCTAAAGTGCCACTCAAGATAAATTATTTTCTACCATTTCGAGGTGCATGTGCAGTAAAATATAGATTTTTCAAGATAAAATATTGATTAAAGGAGCTGAAGACGAAACACACGAAGCACAAGTGCCATTCAAGAAGTCAGACACTTTCTGAAGATGAAATGTGATGAAGGAGATTTTTTCCTCACATGCAACCTTATGTTAATAGACATAACTTTCGATCTGATAGTTGGATTGGGCTGAAATTTTACTTGGATATTCTAGAAACCTTGTTTTCTATAGAGTTGAAATTTCATACATCAAAGGTTGGAAAGGCCTTCAAATAATAAGGTCCAGAAGTTATTGTTTAGGATTTGCTATGTTGATTTAGAGTTCTTTTTCCTATTTAATTTAGATTTCTTTCATTATTTTTCCAGCTTTGTTTAAGATTTTTATTGCTTTTCCTTTATTTTCAGGTTTCCTAATTTGTTTAGATTAGATTTTAGGTTTATTTAAAGAGTTGTAATTCTCTTAGAGAGGTAGACTACATATAAAATATTCAACAACAAAATTTTGAATTAGGTTTCTAAGTGATCGTTTTTTCAACATAATTTTGTGTTCTTGTGCTTGCTTTCTGTATTTCTTTCTTGTGTTGTTTCCATTTGTGTCAAAATGCAAATAGAAAATGATTAGGCATCCTCTCACCTATATATCATAATTAGTAATAAGCATGCAACACAAGGAAACACTAATTTCAAAATCAGAAAAAGATAGCACTTCAGGAATTCCAGATTCTAGAAACAGAAGTCATCTTGGAAAAAGTTTAGCTTCTAAACTAATAGGACTTCAGCAAAACATGTTAATTAATCTCCAATAGTCAATGAGAATGGGTATTTGTTATGAGAAAAAAAGAAGAAGACAAGCTGCAGTTTGGCATTCCTGAACAAACCAATCTGAAAATCTCAGCCTAAAGTTTGAAAGATACCGATGGAGTTTTAAGCATATGATATCCATGGAGACCAGCGTATGTTTCTTTCTTCATTAAAGTTAACAAACGTGAGAACATAAGTGAGAGCCTCTTTACTCTTCATGTTCTTCTGAGTAACATGTTTTACTTCAGTACTTTCTTCTTGGAGATTTGCATAACAAAAATATTACATTCATCCACTCAAAATAGAAAGGTTTCCTAGTCATGTTGAGTGTTGTAACATGCAAAACCTTGAAAGAATTACCTGTCAGTTTACACACTGCAGGGTATATGAAATATAAGACAGCAAACCAAAAGGTCAATTTATAAAAATGAAGATTCTCTCTAGTTTTATGTAAAATAATCAGCTTGTATCACTTAGCTTGATACTGAATCTAGTTCTAGGTAAATCGTACTTCAAGTCTTGCTATATATATATATATACACACACACATTTCAAGTGTGATAGGATGCTGATAGCATATATGACATAAGCTGGTGAGTCATCTGGACAGAAAAAAGTCCAAATACCATTTAGAAATCCAAATGTCCAAACATTCTTTTTATAAAAATGAATACACAAAATGGCTATGCAGAAAGACCATAAAGCAGAAAAGATGTCATACCTAAACATGCTTGTGATGAGCATCCCGACAAATATAAAGTTTACAGGCAACCAGACCTTAATCAATCTCCAAGTTAGAGGTTCTGTTGATATTACACCCAGAAATCTCAACATTGACACAATAATAACTGAGATGAAATTCTGCAGCAGAGAAAACAAAGTTTCATGAGCTTTTAGAACTTATAGATATCGGAGTCTGTTTTCAATTCCTTGAGTTGAATGTGAGCAGGTAAGAACCCAAAGAATCAGTTTCAGACACAAAAAATGACAAGTTGAATAATACACGAGTATGAAAAATTACCTGGTAAAGCATCAATGAAATCCCAGCATTAAAATCATAACTGGAAAGCACATATTTGTTAACCAGTATCATGCTGCAGGAGGAAATGCAATAAGCAATGCCAGAAAATAAGGCCTGATTCTGTATTCTAATTACAACTTTACTACGTGTTGGCTTATCTTTATCTTTTACCAACTTGCCGCCTTCCAAGTCAATTTCATCATTCTCATGAGATTTCATTGAAAAAGAATAAGATAGCCTGTATGAAAATAAAAGAAGATAAGGTATTGAACAACTACTGCAACTCTGATATAGCATTGTTGGTTGCATATCAACTAAACAGAGAAGAAGGAGTAGAAGGAAAGGAAAAGAAAGATGTAAAAGCCTTCAAGTATGAAAGATAAGCGATCCTAAAAAACTCTCACATCACAGAAAGTCAAAAGGACTGAAAAAAAGCAGACATGGACAAATTTATGGCATTTGAGCATTCACAATATCATCAATGAACTATGTTTCAGTGCAACTGTCATATTCTTTTCTCATTTCAAATATTAAGAGGACCTCAGTTCAAGATATGCAGTGTAATAAAGGCTCCACTATCACATAATGGCTAACGAGAATGCACCCCAAACCTCTCCTGCTATTTATAAGCCTCAGTCCAAATGATACAGCAAGAATCATTACACGTTATCATTATTGACAACTATAACGATTTATTGAGAATATTTCACTAATGTCTGGCAGGCCTACTCCATTTCCATTGTAGTGAGCAAATTAGAACCTTCACTACAACTTCTACATTTTTCACTTTCTAAACATTCTTCAATTGTTGTAGCCAATAATCTAAGTTTCTTCATCCAATTGATTTGCTCATCTAATCATGAGGGCGTCATCATTATTTATAAAGCTTCATGAACACACCCAACACCCAGAGTTTCCATGTCAGTATCGACAATGTTTTCAGCAAAGGCACCCTCTAGTACTGAACTATGTGTTCAGTCTGCATCTACACACTCAACAATTCAAGATCATCTTTTCCTGATTTTCTAACAGATTTAATTAAACCCAGTCCACTCAATGATGTCTGGCTAACAAAAAATACATACACAGAAGGAGAAAGAGAGGAATGATACAGGCAGAAAAGCAGCTTGAGCTCTCATTGTCCAAAGTACACAATCTCGACTGATCACTGACATGCAATATCAAGCAATAAATTGAGCAGATAAACTAAAACAATGATGGAAGCATACCTGTTAATTACTTCTCTTTTTAATGGACTTGAGGCCTGTTCCACCACCCCGTTTGACTCGTGAAGTTTCAGGATTCTTTCCTCATTTCGGTTAACCTTATCTGAATCATCTATGAGATTCCTTTCATAAAGAGAATCGGGAGAATCCAAAGAAATAGACCTTCAATATAGAACACAACATTACTTCCATTTCCCCGAAGTTGGAAACCATAGGTTCATCCAATGAAAAAAAAGTTGGAAACTATAGATTACAAAATGAATAGTACATGATATGCATAGTAAAAAGGGAACGAAACATATCATCTCAACAACAATCATTAAGTAACTATATTAGCATTGTCTATTGAGAATTTCAAAAATTCTAGCGTGGAAAGTTCAGTTCTTTATACTATCAGGCTCAACTACTCAAGAGCATTTAGAAGGAATAAAAAAAATATAACAAAGACCAACTAGCCCTCCCATTCCTTTAGCTAAAATGTAATTTCTAGTCCTCAAAAAAGGGGAGAGCTAAAGGATATGAATTGTCTCAGTTGTGCAAAATGCACCAGTCTATACAAGGCTAACAAATAAAATCAAGTGACCAACTTCAAAACTGCATTTTATTCCTACTTTGTAAGGAAAAGACCTCGCAACAAAAAGCTTTGAAGCATTTGAGTTTCTGCTGCATGCACGTGTCACTATCAACATTAACAACATAACCCTTAAAAGAACGGCATGATCAGCTAATGTACAACAGGATCAAGGATTACATGGAAAAAGAAGAAGAAGCCAAGTTGACACTTCTGGTTTCAATTCGAGATCATTGAGAGCCAATATAGGTGTACCCATCAATAGATTCTAACATCTTTCATTTTCCATAGGTTTCTAGGCAACCAAACTGTAACTTAAAAGCACAAACTATAACTTCAAGTACCATTGTCAAATACATAAGAATATATAAAGAAACTAACTCTTTTTACAAATTAAAACAACCATCAACAAAATAATTCCCATTTCATATCCAATAGAGAGCAATCAGAACAAACAGAAAAAGTAAACCAAAGAAGAAGGGAAAATGGAGGGATCACCTTGTACCCATTAAAGCTAAAAGTTTGGCAGCTCCATAAAACCCAGAAAAGGCCAAACTTTTAAATTAGAAGACACCAATTAAAGCCCTTTATGAGAAATACCAATTAAGCAAGAGGTCTTGTCCAAAGGAAGGAGAATTTGTGAAATTGAGAGGCAAATTGAGAGACCCTTTAGAGATTAGAACTAGAAAAAGCGAGAAAACCCAAGTTGGGTTCTTCAAACTTAAGAAAGAATTTGGAAAGCTGAAGATGCATATAAGAGTTGTTCAGAGATGGATGAGAGTAGACTCAAAAAAGAAAGCTCCTTTTAATGCATTAGATTTCAAGATGGATATTTTTTTAGTGGTTTCTTGGTCAAATGTCATGAAAGTGAGAATTTTGGAAATTAAAAAGGAAAATAGATAAGGGGAATTAGGAGAGAAAGATGCAGGTAATCAAGGGTTCTAAAGCAATAATTTATAACACGATAATTTTGGTAGGGAAAAATATGGAAGAATTATAGTATTATGATCTAGAAAACCCACCTAATGAATAACTGTTTTTTTTTTTTTTCTAATGTGGTAGACACTTCTGATGAAATGGTTTCATCTGGTAAGTAACGTTGCAAATTTACTATTTTTAATCATGGCTATGTTTTAATTTCAGACATTGATGCTTGATCAATGGCCACAAGGGGATCCTTAATGCAATTATTCTTCTAGTCTACTTGGATAATGACCTTTTTGTTTATCCAACTGTCAAGATGCTGTTTGTAATTATGTTGTAATCCGTGTTTTAAGAAAAAGTTATTGACATTGTTTTTTTTTAATATTTTTAAATTATTTTAATGTGATAATATTAAAATTAATTTTTTTAAAATAAAAAAAATATTATTTTAATATATTTTTAAATAAAAAATATTTTAAATATTTTTAACAACTTCTATAAAACTCTAAAACACTTTAAAATTACAAGTTACAAGTTGGTTTGTATGGTTTTAACTTTAATGTTAAAAAAAAAAGGCTTTTAGGCTTTGACCAGTCTTAGGCTTTTAGGCTTTGACCAGTCTCTCATACCGAGTATTGAGAATTCAAAGAAAGAAACTTTACAAGTCAACTTTGGAGGATGCCCGCTCTTGTAATTCATGCAATTTTAGACCTGTAGTTGATGATTTTTGGCGAGCCAAGTTCCTACCAAGTCACAGCATGTGAAGTGTTTGCCAACCAAGTGGCTCAGCCTGTGACTCACTAAGAAAGAGAAGGGAAGATCCACTAGCCATGGTGGCAGGGAAAGAAAAAAATTATTCAATAATGTCCTGCTTGTGGTAGCTCAACCAACTCCTTTAATTAGATACATTTCCATCTTCAACTGTGCAGTGGATGGGCCAATGTCCAAGACTACTTAGGACTCTTCACTCTTGGCGGCCATCACTGTTAGGTGAATGGGTTCAGTGCTTCTGTTTTGCCGACGCACCCAAGTTCCACTAGTTCAATTGGGAATCATTGAAAACATATCAGGTTAATGAATCAAGAAAGTATCAAAACGTGCTTGGCTTTTAGCTTATTCAGATAATTTGGACTGCACAGAACAAGATATCAAAGAGTTTGGCTATTGTACAGGAATAATCTTCGCCACTGGTGGTGGCATTGCCTGACTAAGTGGACACCTCTCTGTTAAAAGTATAATTTAATGTTATAATTTAATCTTTCAAGGACTCTACTGCAGTTCAGTGCATTCTGACACACTAAAGCCGAGGGGCTACCAGTTCCTCTGACAGTCCAGCGAGACACACAACAATGTAATAGGGTTATATCCAATCACGCCTCAACGACTCTTTCAAGGGAATGAGCGTAGGCATGCGAGATTGATGGTTGGAACTAGTTCAGGATTGCTTATTACCATGCTTGGTGTTCCATAAAAAAAAACAGGACAAGAGAACTGGGGCAATCGGTATATTTGTAGATAACTAGGATCTGAGATCATAAACAAGAGAATTGTTAGGAACCAAAGAAAGGAATTTAAAAGAATATCCTCAAGAATTAATTCGGTTGATGTAAGAGGATTGTCTGGCTTCGATGAAATTCATTATGCTTGATCCATCACCCTGCTTGACAACCTTCCCATTTTCCATGTATAAAGCACCGTCTGCATATTCAAGTTCTTCCAATCGATGGGTCACCCATAGAGCCGTAACATCATCAGATGCATTCAAGGAGTTCTTTACGGCTTTGATCACACCAACCTAGCAATCAATATTTCAATAAGCACTATTTCTTGTTTAAAATGTATAATAATTTTCACCAAAAAAATAAAAAATTAGAGCTTGCTGCCAAACATAAATGGAGTTCAAGCATTAAGGTGATTTAGCTGCTTTCTTTGATATGCATCTCTCCAGACAAGACATGTACTTGAAGAAGCGAAAGCAAAATATTTGATGTCAAGCTAATAGCGTGCCCATCACATCAAGCTTTCAGCAACTAAGCTTAAACATCACACATAGATATATAGCGGTTTGTAGAAGCAGGTTCTTTCAAAGTAGAGCTGGTGAAGTATCTTGTAATAATGCATTAGGAAATTGGTGCAGTTGAGAGAGGTGTGAGAAGAGAAGCAGGAAGTCTTAACAGATGAGACTGTTTAGCGGGTGAGAACTTGGTACTAGAAATAGGTGAAGCGACTAAATATACCCAATGATTAGGAATGATGCTGGCTACTAACCTAAGGGGGTGTTTCCTAGTAAAATTTGTGGAGCATAACAGCCCAGAGGAATAATTAGCCAAAAAAGGTAATGTAGAGAGAGAGAGAGAGAGTGAGATTGGAGAGAGCTCTCAAGTAAAGGAAGAGTCAGAACAAACTAGACGGATTATTTATAGTGGCAGGGATGATACCCGACTGTAGAGGTCAAGCCAGGTGTGTCAATGGTAGGATAGGCACCATGTGTCCTTACGTTATCAAGCTCATTCAAGAAAGGTTCTTGTCAACTCGGGCAACTTTAATAGGTCCCTCTCTAAGCCCACCAAACTAAGTCTCCCTCAGCATCCTGTTAGCCTAAAGACTAGGAAATATTCATATGGTTGCGCTAACAAGTCAAACACTTGCCCAACCCTGGCACAAAGAGACTTGACTTGGTGACCTCAAAGCAGGTCTAATAAGGTTTGCCCAAGGTGACATTCATTAACTTTTCTTGAAAGAGCTTGAGAATGTAGCGATGATATCTGAATGGCGAAGTATCTTACCACTGCCATTCATTACCTCATTAAGGATCCTTCCGCATTCCTTGAGAGCTTCACTCTAAAACCTCACATGCTATGTTATTGTACTCCCCAAATATTCCTAAGACAATCCCCATTTGAGTAGTAGTAGTAGTAGTAGAAAGCATCAGTCCTCATCACTGGAAATGTTCAGTCAAATCCTCCATTACTACTGGCACTAATAAGGTCCTCGCCTAAAACAACATTCACATTTGTCAAGATTGTCCACTACACTCTGTTGCACCAATCCTTCCTTGAGGTGGTGATGCTAATAGACAACACTGCCTCACCCACCCTACTCTGAAAGAACCTACATCTACAAGTTAAATGCCAATTCCTACCTGACTGCTTCATCTCTGTTATTATCTGACATCATCAAAACAGCTAAATTGCACAGCAACTAATATACCTGATCAGTTTCATCTAAGAATGTTGTTAGTTCATCCAATAAGAGCACTTTACATGCTTCAGCTAGAGCACCAGCAATCGCAACCCTTTGTTTCTGACCGCCGCTGAGAGTTTGAACTGGCCTCTGATGAGGGCAGAAGAAGGTGATTATGCAAGAAACATGTAGTTAAGATATGTCTTGAAAGTTATATGGTTCATGACCCTACTTGCATGTAGGCAGACATTCCCACAGCATCCAAAGCTTTTGACACCGTGCACTTAACTTCATCCTCAGTCAGGTTCAACTTCCCAAGGCCAAATGATACATCAGCTTCGACTGTAGGCATCACAACCTGCAGTTAAAAAGGATGTTGCCTTTATCAAATTTTGTAAGTACCAGATCTCATTTTTCATAATTTTGTAGTTACGCATTAACTTTAAAGGCAGAATTGCAAGGGTACAATAAAAAATATGTTAAAGAACAAAATCAGAAATGCAAATAATTCCAGCAATAAAGTAACTACATTTTTATGGAAGGATATTCAAGAGATGGCAATGTAAAGCATATTTGACACTATTAAATCACGTAGCTCATGAAATTGCATAACTTTTCATATTAAATTGAGTTATCTTTAAGTGGAAAGTGGAAACCGATCCAAATGAATTCTTGCAGTACTTTACAGTGAACCAAGACTAACAGAAGCTGATAGGAAAAGTGCCCTTGATAAAATTACAAGAAAAGGAGCTAATGAGTAAATGAATTTGAGAAGAAATTTCATTCTACTGCCAGATTGAATGTTTTTAGTCACTTCTCAATAAATGTTTTGATGCTATGCATCCTGCAGAAGAAAAACTCCTTTGATTAATGACAATAGGGAGAATATCTCTTCTCATTTCTTCTGTTTGATGTACAAAAGAAAGAACCTGGCAAATATGTCAGAAAGGGTGCTTATGAACCTTGTCGCACCCTCGCGGCAAAACGCGACGACCCTCGATTGATTTTGGTTTTTTTGTTTTGTGAATAAGGGAGTCGTTACCTAGTATTATGGTCACTAGAAACCCTAACTGGTCTTTCAGAGATTCTAAGGTAAGGGACTGGTTGCGTAAAGGGAAGATATTAACACCTCTAGTATGCCCTACCTAAGATGAGTTGCTTGGTGTTTGGTTTGCCTTATAATTGCTATGGTGTTGGTGTTCTCTTAAATAGGTTTTCTAGGATAGGTTTGCTATGATGAATGGATTTGGGTTTAAAGTCTAAAAGCAAGAACCCTTGGCCAATATGGATCATACCTTTAGATATGTCTACAAAGTGCCTAGGAGAACCAATGCAAATCTCTTGAAATCTGTGTTGATTCAAACTAAATTTATTAGGATAGAAATCCAAGGAGATTCCATGTACTTTAAAAGCTCATTTTGCCCTTAGTATTTCAAGAGTTTGCGACTTGTAAATCGCAAGGAGGAAGGACAAAAATTTAGAAATCTAAGGAAATTCAGGGCGCTTTAAAAGCCTATTTTTGCCTTAGTGTTTCATACTCTCACGACTCGTAAACCGTGGAGTCAAAAATTGAAATGTCCTCAATTATAATCAAGGCTTCTTTCAAGGATGTGTGATGACTTATTATTCCTATAAAATTATTTTGGATATTTACCACTTAAGGTTTTTTTATCAAAATATTAACAGTGAATAATAACAAGTTATTCCCAATAATATTTTGGATATTCATACCTTTGGGATTTCTTTATCCAAACATTAACGGTGAATAATAGATGAATTCACCCAATATAAGATTTTTATATTTTTTGAAATATTGACCAATACCCTTTGGAGGTTTACAAATATGTTGTAAAATCCAGAATGCAAGAAAATAATTTTTTTGTTGTGTTTAAAAAATCCATGCAAAAACATGTTTTCGAAACTTCAAATATTTGTTTTTTTATAAAAAAAAACGTTTGGGTAGTGGTCATATGTAACACACAAGAAAACATTTTTATATTTTTTTTTTTTGTGAAATACACAAGCATCACAATTAAAGACAACAAAAAATCCCTAAGAGGGGGCGACGGCTCCTCTTGGCCGGGAGAGAAAATTAGGTTTAGGGTTTTGTGGTTGCCCTCATTTTTTATCCTAAAATTATTCCTTAGTAAATTTTCTCTTCCTTTTGCATATGGCTGGAGGTTCACTTATATAGAAATCTCTACACGTGTTATTCAAGGAAATATTGCAATAATTATTATCTTCTATAACCAGCACCAACAAATCCTTAGATAAAAAATAATTATTGCAATAATTCCTTAAATAGCAAGTATAGAGATTTCTATATAAGTGAACCTCCAGCCATAAGCAAAAGGAAGAGAAAATTTACAAAAGAACAGTTTTAAGATAAAAATGAGGGCAATCACAAAACCCTAAATCTAATTTTCTCTCCCGACCAAGATGAGCCGTCGCGGCCCTTAGGAATTTTTGGCTTTCTTCCCCTGCACACCTGAGAGCCCCCCCTGACTCTAGCTCTCTGATTTCCCTTACCAAAATCAACCGAAGCCACCTCCCCCCCTTCTTCCTCTGGTATTCTCTCCCAAACAAAACAAAACAAAACCCAAGCCCCTCCATTTCCCTCGTCAGCACAAGCTTCCCCCACAGAACAGCCTCATCTCCCCCGACCAGGGAACGGGCAGAGTCGTTCCCCGTCTCCACCGACCCATTTCACTGTCAGTCACATCAGCGTTGTCCTCACCGGAGACCAAACCAGCAGTCGTCCCCAGCTCTTCCCCACACACATCGTGAACACCAACCTCCAGCATTCCTTCTCTCCAGATCGAGCCGACCATAGCCACTTCAGCGGCCGCGAACAGCAACAACCCACAAGCTAGCATCTCCAGCAGACCCAGTTCACCGCCTCCAGCAGCGACACCCCTCTCTCGTCCGTTCCTCCTCCTTACCGTCGATACATGGAACAGAGGAGAAGAAGACAAACAAAAGAAACAGATCTGCAGTGAAACAGACCTAAAAAAGAAGAAATAAAATCAACTGCTATTTGTGTGATTTTATCCTTTTTGCAGGTGACAGGGAACCTCACCGCCGGCAGGAAAGTGAAGTGGGGGGCAAGCTATTCCAAATCACCCCGTCCTATGGAGTTTCTTGCGGCGGCGTGTGAACCCACACGCCGCAAGTGACGGTGGTGCGTGAGAACCACGCGCCGCCACTGTTCTTGCATTGCCAGAAGTCTTCCTCTGCAATTCCTGATTATTTAAGGGTCTATTTTGCAATTTCTAAATTGTATATTATGTTGTTAGATTTGTTTTGAATTTATGGTACTTTGTATCATGTAAAAATAATGTGAGTGGAGTATAGTAAAAGTGATGTGCGCGTGTTTTTTTTTTTTTGTCTTTAATTGCGACTAACTGTGATGCTTGTGTTTTTGACAAAAAAATATAAAAAATGTTTTCTTGTGTGTTGCATACGGCCAATACCTAACATTTTTTGAATTTTTTTTATAAAAAAAAATATTTGAAGTTTCGAAACCATGTTTCTGCAGGAATTTTTTAAACACAACAAAAAAAATTATTTTCTTACATTCTGGATTTTACAACATGTTTGTAAAACTCCAAAGGGTATTGGCCAATATTTCAAAAAATATAAAAATCTTATTTTGGGGAGAATTCATATATTATTCACTGCTAATGTTTGGATAAAGAAATCCCAAGTGGTAAATATCCAAAATAATTTTATAGGAATAATAAGTCATCACACATCCTTGAAAGAAGCCTTGATTTAATTGAGAACATTTCAATTTTTTACTCCACGGTTTACGAGTCGTGAGAGTATGAAACACTAAACCAAAAATAGGCTTTTAAAGCGCCCTGGATTTCCTTAGATTTCTAAATTTTTGTCCATCCTCCTTGCAACTTACGAGTCGCAAACTCTTGAAATACTAAGGGAAAAATGAGCTTTTAAAGCACATGGAATCTCCTTGGATTTCTATCCTAATAAATTTAGTTTGAATCAACACAGATTTCAAGAGATCTGCATTGGTTCTCCTTGGCACTTTGTAGACATATTTAAAGGTATGATCCATATTGGCCAAGGGTTCTTGCTTTTAGACTTTAAACTCAAATTCATTCATCATAGCAAACCTATCCTAGGAAACCTATTTAAGAGAACACCAACACCATAGCAATTATAAGGCAAACCAAACACCAAGCAGCTCATCTTAGGTGGGGCATACTAGGGGTGTTAATACCTTCCCTTTACGCAACCAGTCCCTTATCTTAGAATCTCTTAAAGACCAGTTAGGGTTCCTAGTGACCATAATACTAGGTGACGACTCTCTTATTCACAAAACAAAAAAACCAAAATCAATCGAAGGTCGCCGCTCTGCCGAGACAATGCGACAAACCTTCTCAAAAGATGTCAAAATTTAAGATAGATTATTATGGATACGTAAGAATTTGACAACAGATTTTTATGGATGGGTGAAAATTTTGACAATGAGACAAAGACTGTTCATTTCTAAATTTTTGTCCTCCAATGATCTTTCATGGTGACAAACAGAAGAAGAATATTCAAATTTTCTTCTACCATTTATTTTTCTTCTATCTTCCTGGCTAGCCAGGCTAGCCAGAAAAAGAGGGCAAGATAGTGACAAAGAAAGTTTATTTTCACTAAAAATATAGCGCATAACATGAGAAACAAAACCACATATTATAAAGGGAGCAGGCATGCCAAACCAGTCAAAATTAAAACAAAAATATAACTAGGATTGGCGCAAATTATAAACAATGTGGTCCTTGTGTTGTGGCTTTCAGACATATTGTAACCCGGCATATCAACAAAAAATGACTGGCAGATAGTAGCTTTAGTTTAACATTTATATTTCTCTAAACAAGAAACTAATGTTAACCTCCACACAGGATCTTTTGGGGAATTATTTTTAGAAAGAAAAACTTTTAAAATGTTTTCCCTTGGTGGATTAATAACAAAAAAGGCAATTGTCGAAATAAGAGGTAGGATACACAACTAGAGGCTCTATAAGTAGTAGGAAATGGGATTGACAACAACAGTAAGAGATCATCATTAGATAATCATTTTCTAAAGAAACAATGTTGCAGAGCTCATCCAGCTTTGTCACCAAATAAAATGGTGTAAATACCTCAGAAATCAAGAAATGAAAGGGAAAAAAATATATTTGAAGCAAACATCAACGACAGGTATTATACAAGTTCTTCCATGTAAAATAACAGAACGTCTCTTCTAAAGCGCTCAGAGAAAGGAACAAAATCAGCATGTACACTAGTTTAAAGGAGGAAAAAACTAGCCTGATGGTCTGGATTCTGAAAAACAAAGCTCTTAGGCCTTTTCAGATACAAGGTTCCACTAGTTGGGTTCAAAAGACCAGCCAGAATCTGTCTAATTCACAATATAGAAAACCCATCATCTCTTTCCTTCTTCAGCATCTTAAAACCCAAAATTTAGCCTTTTTGAATGAACGAAGTAAAAGTTGAAGTTACCTTCAAAAGGGTAGATTTTCCACACCCATTAGGTCCAAGAAGCATCCAAAGCTGCCCAGATGGAATACTAAGAGAACAGTCCTTAAGAATGGGAACTAAATCCCCTTTCCTTGTTTTGATTGAGAAGTTTAGATTCCTACCTTCAATGGCAATATTATTGTCTTTCTCAATAACGTAATTACTCCTGCAAAAAAAAAATACAAGAATCAACAACGTAATATAAAAGAAGTAGAGAAAAACAAGAAAATCAGCAAGCCCGCAATCTGTTAGAAGAATTGCTAGAGAGAGAGACAGTGTGTGGTTCGTACCTTGGGGATGGAGCGGAGTGAAGAGGGGGAATGCTGGGAGGAGCAGCAGCACGAAACAGAGCGGGGAGATCCATAGGTAAAACCACTTGGTTTGAGATTATAAAGCATTCTATTGGGCTAACAAAATTAATTTGAATGGGCTGGGTGTTTAAAATTTAATGGGCTATGATTATTTAAAGAAATAATTGTGTTTTGGTTTGATTTTTTTTAATTAAAATTGTTAGATTTGTTTGGTTAAAAATACATGAGATTTTGCAAAAGGTTTTTCACGAAATTGGAGTGTTTTGACATGTTAAAAAATTATAGGAACTATTTGATACCCTAATTTTTTAGAAAAATAAGATCAGAAAAAGGAAAAACTAGAACTTTATATTCAAATACAATATTTTTCAACAAAAACAAAAACTTGTTTTTTTAGTTTTATATTTTTTTTTAATCACAAAGATATGTTTTAGAGGTTATCTATAATGTATAATACATTATTTTTCTTTTATATACAAGTAATTTTTATCAATGTAAATTATTAAAATTATTTTCTTTTATATTTTCATTTTTAGTTAGTATCATAAATTTATTTATTTTATTATAAATGTAATATAAAATATTAAAAAACTAAAAAAATACTTATCTATTACTGAAAATATCCAAAAGTTTTAACTTTGATAGGCAAATCTGGAATTGATGTTATAAAGCTTTATTATATTACTATATTGTTTCAATTCTTAAGTTGCAATTTATTTCTCTTGTTCAATGCAATCTCTACTTGGTTTCTGAAGTCCATTAATGGAGCATCGATTTCTTTTTTCTTTTTTTTTTCTCCAAGAAACTCTCAATTGAAGCACAAATACAGAAGGAGCTGCAACAAATGCATAAGTACTAGCCACTTTAATTCTTGGGGTAATGTGAAGTAATGTAGATTGGAAGTTTTAAAATAATTGAAAAATATATCATCGTCATCTATATAAATGATTTGTCATCTATGTAACATATTATTTTTTTGATTTCCATGAATACACGTTGCATATCAAATGGATCGACAATGAGCTTCATCCAACACACATAATAAATATATTAAAAGGCATGAGAGATTCATAACCTATTTTTTGGTTATTTATTAAATTCATCTTTTTTCTTTCAAAAATAAAAAAAAATAAAATAAAATAAAGACCGATTGTGAGGATTTCAAATTAAGCTCATTGTTGTAAGAATAATGTAGAGTCAAGGTCAAATTAAATTATTATTGGACAAATCTACATAAAAATTAAGTCTACGAACGTAATTAAATTTTTAATAAGCCAATTTAATTTTATTATGACCCAAATTAAAGTTTAATTATATTTAATAATTAATGTGGGTTTGATTGAATGATTTGATTAGGTGCAATAACTTAATTATTCTTTAAACGAGTCAAATTAATTTTATTAGGGTTTTAATTTGCCGAAAAAAAGCTAAAATTGGTTAAGAAGGTTCAAAAATACAAGAATTGAAATTTGACAGTATATTTTTAACTGGTGAGAGTCATGTTGACAAGGAAAATTCAATTTTTGAGGAAGAAAAATCCAAAATCAGATGTTTGAGATGAAGGTTTAAAGCCATTGATAAGAACCATTTGACAAGATTTAAGTGTGAGCACACAAAAAAATTGATGGCTTTTGAAAAATGGGTGTCACAGTATAGGTTAACTTGGTTGACCACTGTTAAGGCTTACTAGAGCAATTACAATGTAAACATCATTAGAAACCATATGAAGTTGGTAAAGGAGGTTTATACCTTTTGTTTCGATCAAATCTTGCTTAATTTGAAAGTTTGTTACTTTACATTCATTTATTCAAAGATGTCAACCTGATCAGCCCAAAATCTAAAACTATAGTGATGCTTGATTAGGGATAAGGTGTTGGAGACTTCTATAGAAGAATTGAGATGTAAACGTCTAATTTCATGTAAACATAGTTGTAGAGGGAATGTTCTTTTTTCATTTGCAAAAAACCTCATGTTATTTGGAGGTCAAAACTCCAAAACAAGCTTTTAGAAGGTGCCAAATCAATCATCCAAAATTACCAAGGAAGGAGATGAACAGTAGGTGAATGATACATCATTTAGGTTGAATCCCTAGAAGTTAAGGTTTTTAATTTGGGATCTGACATATTTTATTTTAGTCTTTATTCTTCTAATTGCTTTAAAATTACACTTGTAATAGTCTTATCAACTCTTAATTTAATGCAATTTCATCTCTATCAAACTCAATCATCAACCCCAAAGTTTAACGCCATTTTCATCTTGGCCCTTTTTTAGATTTGTACATTTGGACCTTTAATTGACCATTAAACTTTTAATTTTCTACAATTTGGCCCTTGAAGTCTCACGCCTTTTACGATTTGGTCCTTAGTTTTTAATTTCTTCAATCAAACCTTTAATTGGCTATTAAACTTTATTTTTTTACAATTAAACTCCTAATTTGACCAATTAAACTTTTCAAAGTCTAATTTCAGTCCCTAGACTTCAATTTCTTCAAATTAACACCCGAATTTACTCAAAAAAACTAATTTTCCTTGCAATCAAGTCCTTAATAAAATTGATTAAACCTTCCAAAATTCTCATTGAGTCCTTACTCATCCTAAATTTGTATTTCTTTACCCTAAAAAAATATTTTCACCGAATGGGTCTTTTATCAATCAAAATTGGGTCACCAACTTTTCCTCTCGTCATTTTGGTCCATCACCACTAATATGGGCAATCTTCTAGGCTTTCTTCATATGTATTCTTTTGTATTTTTGTATTTTCTTTTTATATTTTTTTTCTTTTCTTGATTTTTTTTGGGACAAAGATAAGTAACAACATGAAGCACATCTTTTATTGATTTTGTGGTCCACTTAAATACACATGAAAATGTTGATAAAAAAACTCCAAATTAGGATGCATAACTCCTCATAAATTAGGATGCATCTTCTGGAGCACTTTCTTAATACGATGGGACAAGATGAAAGTGCCTCTGTTGAAATATGTTTTCTTTAATACTTAAAAAGGAAATATTCCATCTTGTAAAGTAACTATTGTATGCTTTTCTAATTTTTCTATAACATTTCAAAGAAAACATTTACCTATAAATTGAGAAGAGATTTGGTTAAATAAAGCTTCAACGTGTGTTGACTTGCCTATACCACCCATACCCCAAATTCATATCGTACGTACACCTGGTGATCCAATGCATGGTAACGACTCCATACTTGGGATCCCTGGAATGCGTAGTCGCAATGAAAACGATGAATTTAAAATTTTAAGGAGTTCCAAGGATCTTATTAGATAAATCTAGAGTTCTTTATGATTTATATATATTAACTAAAGATTAAATATTCTTTTTTACTTTGAATAATTGCTTTAAGGATAGGTTGTCGCAAACCACAAGTCTTCCAAGTGTCTGACCTCTAACGACAATCCACACGAACTACCAGTAAGAAATCTTCTAAACCCTTGTAGGAGATAGGGATTGCTATACCTTAGAGTGCTAGATATTTTCTTTTATGTTTAAGTGTTTTTGAATTATATTGTCTTGTATTGTCATATACTGTGTAAAAAATAAAAGGCATAATATTCTATTTATAGAAAAACCTAAAAACCATATAAATGAAAACAATATCAATTTACCCATTAAATAATATCACATTTATTACTTTAAGATGATTTTATAAATTGATTCAATCAATTTCTTACTTGATTGTTTCTAGTTATAGAAGTGTAATCTACTGAATTAATTACATTCTAGTCCTTAATTTCTAAAACTTATTTCAAATCAAGTCATATTTGATTAATTATCTCATTTTAATTTCTTACCATTGACTCTCATGTGAGTGACCTATTAGGTTCCCTAATAAGTTGGCCCAAATATAAATCATAATACTAAATAAAATAGAATTAAATAAATTAAACAATTTAATTTATCACCAATTCAACAATTGATTTATTTATATTTGACGATCAAGTATAATATCTAACAACTTATTATGATCCTTCAAGTATTAAAAAAGTCATAAGTTGTTTGACTTAACCTTTTAGTGATCAGTTTCTCGGTGTAATTATTATTCATTCATTAAGAATATTTCAATTTAGACATTATATTATGAAGTATGTCTGCTTTGTTAAATTATTTTGGTTCTCAAAGTTATAGTTATTAATTCTTTAAATAAGATTTGAAACTCTTTTCAAATCTCATTCCACCCCGGTCAAAGATTTCACAATCAATACTATTTGATAATAGATATAATATTTTTTCTAATTCACTTAGGGTGATGAATCTTTTCTTGATTACTTAAATACCTTCATATAGTTTATGCTATACACAATATCTACCCGTTTTTTACCCTTGATTATGATAACGTGTGGTTAATCAAAGCATAACACTCTTCATAGAAGATAACTTAATGATCTCAAGTCTAAGGATCACTTATACAAATTTCACGTGAGCGTTTTCATAATAAGTGATTTCTCCATATAGAATTCTATGAGAGTCAATTCAATATATATGTTATCTGACAAGCACCTCCATATTAGTTCAAGGTATCCCTCATACCTTAGTTTATTAGAGTAGTTGCTTCATTTCATAAAGAAAAGAACATAATATGCATTAGTATCAATAATTCTAATTAATATCCAATCTTAATAGAACATTGACCAGGAATATTTGGGAATAACGTTTTGATGCAATATAAATCTCATAATAATAATAACTTTATAATTTTTTATGTAAATATTTTTTGTTCAACAAGCTTTATCTTTACTCTAAATTCATTAATCAAACATTAGATTCGTTAATCAAATATAATTGAATATTAAAGATAAATAAAGCCTTTATTAAGAATAAATATGTTTTAAGTGAATAAATTTAGTGTTACGTGTAACCAACCGATTGGTTACATGAAATATTCATTATCATCAACCTTTCCAATACATGAACCAATTTCAACCAAGTTACCAAAATTGCTTGAGGATAAAGGTTTTAGCTCCTTCCTAATGTAATCAACAATTTCCTGGATTAGTTCAGACTCTTTCCTGGGAAACATGTATAACAAATAAACATAGTAAGTGGAAATAATCACATAAAACTCAAAGGTATTTTAGAAGGTTCTGTACACATAAAATTCTATGTATTAAAAATACATTAAATTAATGGTGAAACAATTATAATAATGAATTTGATTACAAGTAATAGGTGAAAACTCTCTTGAGATGCTTTTTATGTGCACAAATCCAATAATTAATAGTCAGATCTGAATCTTACTTAGATGGAAAAAATATTTACGCGAGCTTGAAAGCTTTAACTGTATGAGATTTTAACTTGATTTTATTTAATCAAGATGAAGAATATTCACACGAGCCTAAAACCTTTAACCGTGTGATATCTTAACTTGATTTTAATTGATGAAGATGAAGAATATCCACATGAGCTTGAAATATTTAACCATGTGAGATCTTAATTTGATTCTATTTGATGAAGACAAAGAGTATTCAAACAAGCAAGCTTTAACAATGTGAGATTTTAAATTTGGCTTGATTTAATGAAGACAAATAGTATTAACATGAGTCCAAAAGTTTTAACCATGTGAGATTTTAACTTGATTTTATTTGATGAAGGAAATGATTTTGATCCCTTACTTGATTTGATTTGAATAAGGGAAAGGATTTTGATCCCTTGCTTCCTTAGTGAACTTGAATTTCTTTGAGAGAACTGTTGCTACCCATTTTTGAAAAACAATAGCAAAAAACAACGAAAACCCAAAAAGTATGTTCTTGATATATTTGCATCGTTTTAAAAATTTTCAGCATTGCCTTAAAAGGATTCAAATTTCAAATGTATTTTCAATACGTTGGGCTTTTAATGCGTTATTTTTAAAATCATTGATTTTTCTTATTGAGTCAATGTTAATATTGCTCTTTTTTCTTTAAATCAAAATACAAATGTTGGACGAAGCAATTGGGAAAGAAGGAAAAAATTTTCACCTATAAATAGGTGTTCATATACACACAAGAAGGGGGGAGCCATAAAAAAAACACTAGATCTATTCCCTCTACACAGACCCGCTACCACCTACAAAAAAAAGCCTCAGCCATCCTCCTCCCTCACCTCATTTGCTTAACCAAACCATCCCTTCCTCATGTCACGTCCCTCCACTTTTTTAATAAAAAAACAATTGAACCATATTAAAAAAAACACAGAACAAATCCACCATCTTTCCCACCATTGGTTATCCCACCAGCCACCCTCCATCACCAATGCCCCTACCTCCATATCATAGCCCACAAGCTCCAGTTTTGGTTTCATAACCAACAACCTTCCCTCCTCACCAACTGAAGCCTCCCACCAAATCCTAGCAAACCATTCAACCCACATCAACCTCTAAATAGTAGCACAAAAACCCACCACCACCAAACCATCAGCAATGCTTACCCTTCTCACTTAATCGACTACCAAGAGCATGCATAGACATTCATGTAAGTAAATTCATGCTCACTAGCCACCATAGCTCCTCCACTCCAGCCCATATATGGCAACACCCACAAATCCAACAGCCTTTACCCACCACAATATCCACGACAAAGCCACCATCCACAATCATGTTTTCCCCTCTCTTTTGATTCCAATTATGGTCATCAACACAACTACCCGTCACTGCCACTAACTAAAGCAGAAACCCAGTCACGCCAATAACCTTTTAGTACTGAAATAGAGAAGAAAAAACGTTGATCTTCACCACTAGCCTAGGGAGAAAGAAAGGAAAAGGAGGACCAGAGCTTTGGGAGGCCACATCTCTCTCATCGAAGAACTTGAAGGAACATCTCCATTGGAGTGAATAAGAGAGAGAGGAGTTTCAGATCCAGTACCCAGCCATCCTCCAGCAGTGGCGGCGTGTGAATCCACGTGCCAACAATAATCCCAGTAATTCTCGTATACACTGAACGCCTCAAAAGGTTGATTTATGAACTCAAACCATTCTTGGACACATTGCTAAAATATTATGAATTTTGGAACTAAATGTTTATTGTTTTGTATAATATTTGGACTTTTTTGGACTGTTAATTTGGTTTGATTTGTATTTAGATTTTGAAATAATTTGATTCATTGCGTTGAATTATGGATTTATTTTCTGGGTTATGATTGCTTTGTGAACGTTAATATTAACGTATGAGTTTGTTTTGGTGTTAGTGTTTGGTTTATTTGAATTAGCATGAAATTTGACTGAAGCATGTGATATTAATAAAATCGGTGTGAATGTTTGGTGTTTGCTTGCTTTTAAGTCAAATTTCGAATAGTAAATAATTTGTTTTAAATTGATATATTGTTCGATTTAAAACATGTTATTGTGTTTCGTTGAACGTGGCTTTAGTCAAATTTTTAAAAGTTCGATGACAATTTTGCAAATAAATTTTTTTCTCCATTTTTGTTTTCACCCTTTCATATTTAGTATTGGAATTGTGACCTACACGCGAGGTGCTTTTTCAATATTAAACAAATCGATTCTCTTCTACATAAAAAAATAACAAAAAATCTTTTCTTCAAAAATACAATTTCTATTTTAATTTGCATATGGACAAGTCTCTCAAAAATATAAAAAATGTCATATCGTATCTCCATACAAAAATTCAAGAATGTATATTTTCGTGCATTTTAGAATTTAATAACCTGTTTATTACAGCCTTGAGAACCTTGCCTATATTTTAAAAAATACCAAAAAAATTATTTTGTTTTCGGTTGGTATCTAGGATTATGAATTTATATGTAAGATATATTCTTGATATTCAATGAAAAGTAAGTTCATTTTGTTTTTATATTGAGATTAGAACGGTTAGATTTTTTTTAGCTAATAAGATAAGTATCTTCTTATCGAGGAGGATTTTTCTTCAACTTTAGACAAACCAATTATTAGAAAACATAATAATATCTTAGCTTATATCAAATAAATAAACAATGCAGCTTACCACCAGGTAAGGCGTATTAGGGGTTCTAATATTTTTTCTTTACATAACTAATCCTCATACCTAAACTTTGAGACCAATTAGGGTTCCTAATGACCAAAATATTAGGTGACGACTCTCATTTCCCTTCGTTTACAGATAAAGAGCAATAATTCCTTGTTCTTTTCACCTACACCATTCTCGACCATTCCCGATCCAGGAGGATAATCATTGCTACACCGCACTCGTGCGCCAAGAACTTCCATATATTTATACTTGGTCTCTAGTATTTTCTCCCTTTTTCTTCTCTTCTCTATTTTTTTCATCTTTCATCTTTCTTCTTTCATCTTTTGTCTTCTGTCTTTTTTTTATTTGGTGACCTTGTTGTCTATTTATAGACAAGCTATGAGCAATTCACCTTAAATATCCTTTATCTAAAAGGTGTCTGAGAAAAAAAAATGATATGGAAATTATTTAAAATACCCTTACTTAGAAGGAAATTAAAGTAAGAACCATGAAATATATTTGTAATGAGTTTGTTTTTAATTTAATTTGAAACCAAACTTAATAAATTTAATCTAGACACAAAACCTAATAAATTTAATTTTCTTAGTCATAGAAAGCTTAGATCATTGGTTACACTTGTTGAAATTTTAGTGTTTACGTGAAAACATTGCTTTAAATAACATTAATGTTTTGTCTGTCATAATTTTTGGGTTATTCCCCAAATTGTTTACCTTTTTTTCTTTCAAAATAAAAATATAATAATAATAATAATAATAATAATAATAATAATAATAATAATAATAATAATAATAATAATAATAATAGCAAAAAGACTAACATTTTGGAAAAAGCAAGCTGAGAGGATTTCAAATGTAGAAAAGTCAATCTGTAATTTTGGATGCAATCGGGAGCATAATTGTACCTCCATTTTACCCAAAACTAGAAAGACAATGCAGATTTAAGGTCAAGTTACATGATTTAATCATGAGCCAAATTAAAGTGTAATTATATTTAAGAATTAATTTGAGTCCAATTGAAGGATTTAATTAGGCGCAAGGACTTAATTATATTTTAAATAAGTTAAATTAATTTTATTAGGGGCTTAATTGGTGAACAATTAAGTCTAGGGGCCCTCCTTGGGCTTAATTGAGAAGATTGGAATTTTAGGAGACCAAATTGATTTTTTACCAAGTCAATTGGTTCAAATCAAGGGTAAAATTATAAGAAAATCAAAGTTTTGGTGTGAATTAAGGGTTAAATTGCAAAAATTCGCAATCAGTAACCATTTTACAAAAAGGTGTCAAACTATGGGGACTCAATTGATTGAAATCAATGGTGAAATTGAAGAAAATTGAAAGTTTAATTGTCAATTGAAAGTTAAATTGCATAAATCCATAACCAATGACTAAAGTGAAAAAAAGTTGAAATCCGAGGCCGACATTGAAGTTCGATAAGGGAAAAATTGCATAAAATCAAAAGTTTAGGGTCAATTAGGGGTGCAATTGAAAGAAATTAAAAGATGGAGGGACAAATTAAACTTTGGCCAAAACCCTAAATTAAAACCCTAAAATGTCCAAAATGGTGTCGTTTTGAATAGTAAATAAAGGGACCAGACGACATGTCGTCTCGTGATTGTTTATCTTCTTCTCCATTTAAGTTAGAAAAAGCTATTTGAGTGGTCTCTTTCTCAAGGCATTTAATGCCTTATCTCTCCACCAAATGACAACACTTGCACGCAAACTATGACCTAACATCTAACCACACCTCAGTGTGGTCCTTTCTGGTCGATTAAAGCCACAACAGTTGTGACACCACCTTAAAGTGGCCAACCCGACCAGCCCCTTTGTAGTAACTTTTCCAGGCCATGACGACAACCTTGAGCCAACGGTTAGGATCCTTCCAAGTCGAATCAAGGGCTAAAATTTGGCACCATTGAAGAAAAAATAAAGGTGGATTCCATGGCCTGGAGAGGAGAAATCAGAAGCTAAAGTTTGGAAAAAAATCAGTCATTTCCTTAGTTTCCATTTTTCTTCTCCCCGACACCTCTTCTTTCTCTTCTTTCACTGCTCTTTCGCTGCCGGCGCCACCACTAACCACTCCTCGGTCTTTCTTACACCACTAAAAACGCAACTAGCAACATTCCTTCTTCGGCAAGGAAAGTTTTCCCTTCTTTTTCTCCTCCTAAAAACCCCATGGCTCTTACATTTTATATGCAATGGCCATGATAATTACCCCATGGTCACTAGGTTGGGCCAGTGACCATGCGAGTTTGGGTTGGATCCAGCCCAAATGGTTGGGTCGTGTTTAGCTTAGTAAAAAAGAAGGGGCAGTCTGTTTGGCTACCGGTTGGTCCAACCTGACCCGGCTGGGTCCGACCTAGTTGGTTGGGTCAGGCCCAATCCAATATAATAATAATAATATAAAAAAACAAAAAAAAATCCAAACGATTCCAATGGTCATCTCAAAATATTTGTGATGTTCACGCATGTTTTTCTACCAATTTTGCATAATATCAGGTTGTATACTTACACTATAAGATATAGATTCGGTATTGAAATACCCGATTTTCTCTGAAACATTTTCAAAAAAAATTGAAAATTAAAAAAAATCTCAAATTTTTTTTAATTAATTTCCTCTTTCCAAAAAAACAATAAAGAAACAAAAAAATATTTTGTTATCATGCATACGGTCAAATCCTAAAAAATTTCCAAGTATATTTTGATAAAAAAAAAATGTATCTTTCTCACGTTTTAAAATGAAAAATAGGTATCGTAATCAGTTTACGATTAGGGTTTGGTCAAAATATTAAAAGCCCTTCATCAATCATTTTGTTCACTTTATATTTAAAGTGTTAAGGTTTAGTTGTAGACTTTAATACTTGAGGGTGTAAAACTACACAGTAAAGTATATCATCAGATATTAAAGATACAAAAACAAAAACTATAAATAAATACGATGCTAAAATTTAGACTTTAGAACAGTTAGGATTTAACTTAATAAGATAAAGACTGATCTCTCATGAAAAAAATCTGTCTTAGATCTTAGAAAAACGAATAGAAAGTTGACATAAAAAAATAATCAAACAACAATATAGCTTAACTCAGGTAGGGTACACTGGGGATGATGCGTTTTCCCTCTATACAACCAACCTCTTACCTGGACTCTAACAAGCCACTAATTTACTAATAATTATAATAATAAATAACAACTCATAAACCTTAATAATAATTTTATAATTAAACCCAATACTTTTTTCTTCATCAATGCCTCCAGGAAGGAGAAAAACACGTCATTGTCATTCTACATCACCCGTGACATTGTCAAATAAATGATGCTTTTACTGATATCAAACAAGGAGTGAAAATAAAGAAAAAGGAAAAGGTAATAACTTACTTAGTGTCATTAAAATGCCAGC
>Ga0325402_1000259_pt1 | contig 32837 bp, 19 predicted proteins | sample PopdelMetagenome_22_FD_207212 | JGI IMG/M metagenome (GOLD analysis project Ga0325402, IMG submission 207212) | Populus deltoides microbial communities from Bellville, Georgia, United States - Xylem-PdKOR-R3 | ecosystem: Host-associated > Plants > Phyllosphere > Stem > Wood/Secondary xylem... | reverse complement strand
TTTTTGTCCCTCCTCCTTGCGATTTATGAGTCGCAAACTCTTGAAATACTAAGGGAAAAATAAGCTTTTGAAGCACATGGAATCTCCTTGGATTTCTATCTTAATAAATTTAATTTGAATCAAACTTGGGAAAACATATGGGATTAAAAAGAACAACAACATCATAGCAATTATAAAGCAAACCAAACACCAAGCAGCTTACCTTAGGTAGGGCGTACTAGGGGTGCTAATACCTTCCCTTTACGCAACCAGTTCCTTACCCTAGAATCTCTGAAAGACCAGTTAGGTTTTCTAGTGACCCAAATACTAGATAGCGACTCCTTTAAATCAAAACAAAAGACCTCAAAATCAATCAAGGATCGCCGCGACGCCGCGCTCCGCTCGCGAGGGTGCAACAGCTCTCTTCACTCTAATAAAAATTTCCCAAATAATCGGCTACCAAACAAACCCAAACCTTCCACTCGTGACATACACAGCACCACTTAACCATGACATATCCCATCGATCTCTCTTCCATGGCCGTCATAGAAGTAGCTGAGTTTATAGAGAGAGAGAGGCAAATCGGTGGAAAACAAAAAAAAACAAATCGACTGTTTGTGGTTTTTTTTTTTTTTTTTTTTGTCTTGCAGGTAGCGGTGACCTTCATTGCATGCACAAGAAGAAAAAAAGAAGGCGTCACTTCAGATCCACTAGGTTTCTTCCTTACACCAGCAGCGGTAACGCGGGGTTCCTCGCTCGCACTATAGGTGAAGGTGGCGCCTGAGACCACGTGACACCACTATTCTTGCAGTACCAGTTTAATTACTTCCAACAACTTCTTTGTTCAATCTCAGCAGTTCCAATTTACTTCCAATATTCTAGAAGGTCCATTTTGGATTTTGAAGGATTTTTGATATGTTTGTTGTGATCATTATTTGATAATGATCGTAAATAGGTGTGATTTTAGGTTATGTGAATAAATTAGTAAAAAGAGGATGTGCGTATCTTTACACAAATTTTATTTTTTAGCATGTGTTAGATAAAAAAAAAATCATTTGTTTTAACTAGCATTATGACAAAGTTTCCAAAAAAAAAAATAATGTTTGTATTTTTAATAAAAAAATATAAAACAAATATGAAAGAAAAAGATAATTTTTTTTATAACATGATTTAGCCTTTCTTAAAAATACCTAAAAATATCAAGAAAAATACTTTTTATATTTTACATGCATCATAAATTTAATAACAAGTTTATTAAGTGGACTTGACGTTAAAACTTTTCAAATTTGTTTATTTTTAATATTTATAAATTTATACAAAAGACTTTTCAACAGTAAAAAAAAATAAAAAAAGCAAATTAAGTGCATAATAAATGAGAATCCCATTCGCTCTCTCCTTTTTGTTTACTTTTTATATTTGAGAGTTATATAAGAGGTATTCTTGGTATTAAAAAAACAAAAACATAATAAATTATTATTTCACTTTAAAATGACTAAACTTGTTCCATAAAGTTATAGAATGTAGGGTTTTTTTTCCACCAATAGACAGTCTAATGGCTATAAAAACACAATAAATCCTTAATAATAATAAGATAAATGAATAATATAGTTTTTTATCTAGATTTTATAAACTAGTTAGGTTTCTAATGACAAAATACTAAGTGACGATTTCAAACCTTAAAATCATGAAAGGACAAGAATTTCTTATTCTTCTCATGTTTGAATTCGATCGGAAGAATGATCAAGACGAAGTCTTATACTTGCGACAAAATACATGCATAAAACTATTGAGATTTTTTATGTTAAAATAGTGTAGAAAGTATTGTCATATTCAATTTTTTTATATTGAAAAATAAAATTATTCAACTCACAATGAATCACAAGTTACAGCTGAACTGGTTTGTCCCCTCCTGGAACTTAAAAGGTTCCAGGAATAAAGTAACGAACTAATGACAGTAAAGAGTTCAAGATTGGATGCACAGTGATGAATATATATATAAAAAAAAAAGTCGGAAGAGGTGTGAACCTAGAAAGAACATGCCATAAGCCTTCGTATATGCACCAAATATAACATTGTAAGCACTTGTTGAAACCCTCAGACTAACCATCAGAATGAGGGGGTAAGCTGTAGAATACTGCAGTTGTACCCTCTTCATAGCAAACAACTTCGGCCAAAAGTACTCAGAAACGCAGGAACACGATCAGATACAGTGCTATGCATGCATGCCATGCAACTTAAAAACAGTATCCATAAAAGTGTGAGCCACTATCTGAGTAGAAAAAGGTTGAGACAAGGCCAAAAGCCATAAAGTGTACATACTTTGTCATTCTATCCACCACAACAAATTAATATAACGTCTTTACCACTGGATTTTAGAAAGCCCTCAATAAAGTCAATGGTGAAATCAGTAAATATTGCTGTTGGAAGAGGCAATGGACAAAGCGAACCTGGTGAAGTCATATTTTCAGACTTGTATTGTTGGCAGATCACACAACTTTTAATGAACTCACGGAAAGAATTAGAATTTCTTCGGTCCTTTTCAGTACAAAATTGCAAAAGTCTCTTAATTGTAGCAGTAACTCCAGAGTGACCTCCGACTGTGTGTCTTCATGAAATAATTGTAAGATATAATGTTGCATCATAACATCATTTCCCACCACTATGGTGTCATGCTTTTGAAGTAATTAATGTATCATCCCATGAAAAACTGCTAGAAGAAGAAGGATCTTGTTGAACCTTATGAATCAAATTCTTAATGGATAAATCAGAATCCTAAGAATCTTCATCCTCGTCAAGCAATTATGTGCGGAAACGGATGAAATTGCTAAAGATGGTAATTCAATCCCTGAAGTTTTAAAAGATGCATAAGCAACCCTCTTATTAGACCCTTATATATATAGTAGATCATTTCCCGGCACTATAGCTGCGGTTGAATCAAAAAAATTTATATAAAAAAAATATTCATGTGCTGTTAGTGTATTTCTTATCAGAGAATTTTTTTTAAAATTAATTATATGGAGATTGACTTGATATGATCTGGTCGACTTGGCAAGTCTAAAGACTATCCGGACAACCAGTGAAAATATACTTTGACTAAAAAAACTAATCAAGACAACATCTTTTTTAATTTTTTTTGAAAAGACAACATATTATATCAACTTGAGTTAATCTGTCAAATCTGTCACTCAGGTTATGAGACCCTAATGACTTTATAGAAAGCAAATAAAAAAAATATTAAACATAATTCTAAATCAACCCAGTGTTAATTGATGAAATAGAAAACAAAATTCAACTAAAAAAAGTCAAGTCAACCCGGGTTAACCTGTCAAACTTGGGTCATGAGATCAGGATAATCCCATAGAAAGCAAATCAAAATAAATTATAAAACTCAATCCTAATCAAACCCAATGTTGAAGGGTGAAATTAAAAATTAAAAAATAAAAAATAATTGAGTAAACCAGAGTCAAACAACTAAACCCTTAACCTGAGTTATAAGACCAACATAATCTCATAAAATGCAAACAAAACAAATTATGAAGCCTAATTCCTAATCAACCAGTAATGAAAGATGAAGTTGAGAAAAATTCAACTATAAAAAGGATAAAAAAAACTCGAGTCAACTAGCGTAACTCGTGACTCAAGTCATAAAACTATGATAGCCTTATGGAAAGTAAAAAAAAAAAAACTATAAAGCTCAATCCCTAATCAACCCAATATTTAAGGATTAAATTGAAAAAAACAATTATAGGCAAATAACATGAGTTAATTTGGGTTAACTTGTCAATCTCGGGTTAAGAGACTAAGATAACTCTATAGAAAAAAAAATTATAAAGTTTAATTCTTAATCAACCTAATATTGAAGGATAAAATTGTAAAAAAAATAATCAATTAAAAAAAGGACAAAAAAACTATGAGTCAACCAGACTAACATACAACACTTGTGACCCAGATCATGAAATTGTGATAACCCCATAAAAAGTAAATAAAAAAAATTATGAAACTCAATTCCCAATCAATCCAACGTCGAAGGATGAAGTTGAGAAAATATATTAATTAAAAATAAAAAAAAAAACTCAAGTCAACGTGACTAACCCACAAAACTCATGAAGTCGAATACTCACTAAACTCAATATTGGAGGATGAAATTGTAAAAAAACCTAAGTTTGAAATTAAATAAAAACGTCCTCAAAAATTTTAAGGATGAAAGTGAAAAAAAGCTTTGGCATTTCATTGTTCATTGCTACAGTGAAATGCGAAGGCCTTTTAGTGTGTGTGTGTGTGTGTGTGTGTGTGTGTGTGTGTAACTGATCTCATAATCAAGCTATAAGCATTTCATGGGAGCTTTTTTCTAAAACAAAAATGCTCTAAACTCTGGTGATTTGACTTATTAATCAAATGCTAATCAGTCAAGCATTTCTGTCATTTCCTAACAATAAAGAATATAACAAAAAACTCTTTCACTACCAGAAAACTGTCTAGTAGAAATACCAACAAAAAAAGTATCATTGACAAATTATGGTGATATTACCAATAGAACATGACATTATTGTTTCCATCAGTATTCACCGACGGAAAAAGTTCCATCAGTGAATACAGAGGGAATTACTTGTGGAATTAAAATAAAAAAATTATATAGGTATTCTCTTGTTCATTTCATCGGTAAATCTGACGCGTCAATATTGCCCATAGAATTATCAATGAAAAATGATGTTCGTTACTTTTCATCGAGGAATCCATTAGTAATATTTAAGTTATAATTGCCACATGACCCCCCTTCTTCCCTTCTCTCATTTCTTCTTCTTCTTTTTTTTCTTCTTCTTCTTGTTAGTTTTTTCTATAGAAAACAATACTTTTACCCTCTTATTTTGTCATAAATCAAGCTCCCACCATCATAAATTCGATCACTCCAATACTTAATTTATCAGTATCCTTATTTTGGTTCAATTGTTTTTGAAGATTCGCCACATCAAGTAAGCAAACCTACCTATTTTTTATTTTATGTTATTTGTTTTGGTATTTTCATATAGTATATGTATTTTTTTGTGTTTACTTGTTTTATAGATTTTTTCTATAGAAATTTATTGTATGAATGTATGATTTATACATGTTAGGGTTTGTTCGAGATTTTAAAAAATTATATTTATTTGTCATTTGATGAAATTGAGTTTTATTTTTGTAACTTAGGTGATTTATAATGAACTAAATAAAGGCTTATTTAAATGTAGACAAAGAACCCAATGTAAATGCAGCTAGGTTATTTAAACTTTTGAAAGATTTTAACAAACCATTATGTGATGGGTGCATAAATCACAACAAGTTATTGGTCGTTGTATGGGTGTTTACAATCAAGTCAAGTCATAGGCTGAGTGAGGCCAGTTATGATGGAATCGTCGAATGGGTGAAGAGTATCATGGGCTGAATGAGGCCAATTATGATGGAATCGTCGAATGAGAGAAGAGTATTTTACATGAAGGGAATAGGGTAAAAGATAACTTTTATATTGTTAAATCCAAGATAAAACTCTTTAGCCTAGTATACCAGGAATTTACATGTGTCCAAACTTTTACATGGTATACTACCGTGAAAATACAGATTTTACCAAGTACGGAACCCACGGGTATGCTTGTTATAAACCCAAAACTGTTAGGGGAAGGACTTTTTTCATACAAAAAAAAAATTAAAGTACTTCACAATCACTCTTAACCTGCAAAGGTTATTCATCTCTCCAAAGATTCTTGAGCACATGACATGGTATCTTTCACATGATGCGATGGATGGAGTCATGATGTACCCTTCCAATAGTGAAGCTTGGAAGTAGTTTAATAGGGTGCATGTTTAATTTTTAATGAAACCACATAACATACATCTTGGGTTATGTATAGATAGATTCAATCCATTTGGGTCATTTGTTGCACCATATTCTTGTTGGTTGGTGATACTCATGGTTTATAACTTGCCATTGGAGGTGGTATGAGGTCGGAGTTCATGTTCTTATCTATGGTCATACTTGATCTTAATAGTCCATGTAGAAATATAAATGTTTGTTTTTTTACCATTGATTAATGAGTTGAATCAATTTTAGTCATTTAGAACTTTAAGGTATTGTCTCAAGAAAACATAATTTTCAGATGAAGATGGATTTGATATAGATTATCAATTATTTTCCTCCGTATGAGATGGTTTCTGGTTGGAGCACGCTTGAAAAATTAGCATGCTCATATTGTATGGAAAATAAGAAGGCTTTCACCTTAACAAATAGTAGTAAAATGTCTTTTCTCTTTATTATCATGGGGGTATTTGTCAACCAATTATAAGTACAGAAAAAACATAAAGAACTTCTTTATAGGTAGAGTTGAAAGGAATGTTACATTATTGGTACTATCAGATAAAGAATTGTATGATGTAGTTTAGCAGTACAAGAACATTGTGTTTGCTTTTCAGTCTGATAAGTAGAAGTTTCATAGTTTTGGTGTGACCCATAATTGTGTAAAGCAAAGTAGTTTTTAAGAGCTTTTTTATTAGAAAACTAATTTCCTCTTTTATAATCTGGATGTCATGCATATAAAAAAAATGTTTCCAAAATATTTTTAATACGGTGATAGACGTGAAAGGCAAGATAAAAGACAATATGAAGGCTAAAATAGATATACTTTATTTTGTCAACGTAAGAATATGGAGTTAGTTTATGATGGGTTATATGTTGCAAAGCTCAAAGCCAGCTTCGCTTTAGATAAGAATGCACGATTATTTATCTATCAATGGATTAAGAGTCTATATTATCCTGATAGATATGCTTTGAACATATCTAAATTGGTGAATTTAGAGGATGATAAATTGTATAGAATGAAGAGTCATGACTGTCATATGTTTGTGCAAACACTCATTCCATTTGCTTATAGGAATATATTGCCAAAACGGATATGAGATGCACTCATGAAGATCAATTATTGTTTTAGAGATATATGCTCTAACAAGTTGCATACCCAACACATGAAGAAGCTTGAAATAATTATCGTTCAGATAATCTACAAACTTGAGATGATATTCCCTTCATCATTATTTGGCTCAATGAAGTAATTACCCATATATTTACTATTTGAGGCAAAAGTTAGAGGTCATATCCACTATAAATGGATGTATCCATTTGAGAAGTTAGAGATTACAAATACATCCTAAGTAAATTACTGTTATCTTTTTTTTTTAGTTAAGAAAATTCATTTATTCAAACTCTATTTAATTCAATGTAGATACTTGCTCAACCATAAAAAAAGGGCTAAAAACAAGGTGCATGGTGAGGCTTCAATATGCGAAGCTTATGTTGTTGAAGAGATCTCAACATTTATCTCGTACTATTTTGAGCTTCATTTGAGATCAAGAATCAACTGCTTTCCAAGATATAATGATGGTGAAGAAGTCCCTTCGAGTGAGAATTTATCAATATTTTTCCGTCCTAGATGACCTTTATCATAAAATATAGTGAGGTGAAGATACTTGATAAAAATCGAATTCAAACATGCACATAATTATGTGCTATGTAACTATGAATTGACACCTTTTACTCAGTAAGTACAATAATAACATGTTGCTGTTTTAAATAATTTTCTCTTATATTCTCATATAAACTAATAGATTAAATAATTCCTTGAAGGCAACATGGTTAATTTTTACTATCCTAAAATTCACACCTGACTAAATTTAAAATATTTCAATTACAAGATGATTAATTTGCTATATGGTTTAGAATACATGTAAGCAGTACTTAATGTTTCTTAAGTCTTGTAATACTTAATTTCATGAAAACCAAACTTAGAGGTTGTATCCAAGTTGTTTAGGATGGTAACAATTAAGTAACCACGAGAGATGATGTCTATTAACTTAATATGTTTTTTTTTTTCATATCGAGTTCCTTCGTTCACCAACTTAGAAGAAAATTAAAATTTTTATATCATTGAGAATATTTTTGTTGATGTTGATTTTGATGCTGGGAGATTAAATGATAAATGAGAACCAATTGACATACAGAAGTTGATAAAAATGATCATATCAACGAGCTCCAATTCAATGAAGAAGATTATAATGGACATGATAATGATGATGAAATTGAAGAAGAAGAAGAAGAAAAAGAAGGCAGTTATGATTACAAAGATTTTGAACTGATTTTAGATGTAAGACATCAATGTGTAATGAAATTGATATTAATATAATTTTTTCATATGTTGTTGCTTTATAATGAACTATTATTAACACAATTGGAACGTTTATTGTTGTGATTTTATATATATAAAAAATAGTTGACTATGTTATGATTTTACTATATTTACAAGTATGATAAATAAGGAATAAAAAAGCATTAGGAAAAAAGAAATTATTTTATATTGATGGAAATACTGATGGAATGCAAATTACCAACATAATTATCGACAGACTAAGGCCCTTAAAGAGTAAAAAAAAAATTATAGGACTTTGTCGGTGTTTTTTACTGATGTAATTATTGACGGACTTAATCTCCTAGAAAGTCTTAGAAAGTTAAAAAAAATTACAGGACTTTGCCACTGCTTTTACTAATGGAATTACCAATAGACTAAATTCCTCATAGAGTTTCAAAAAGTTGAAAACAATTACATGACTTTGCCATTAAAAATTCATATCACTGATGAAATGAAATTTTATTAAAAACTCTTGAGGGGTTGGAAAATTTTGGAGGTTCTAAAAAAATCTCATTGTTAATTACCTACGGACTTTAAAAATAGATATTTAATTGTCCATTGGTAATTATGTTAGTAAAAAACCCCATTATTAAAAAAACTACAATCCCTAATTCCATAAAAAAAAAAAAAACTTGTCTTCCTCTCTTGCCCTCCCCTACCATCTCCTTTCTTTCCATCATCCTTTCTTCATGTCTTTCTCTCTCCCTTTCTCCCTCCATCATCCTCTCCCCTTGTGTGTTGTACTCGACCAATGAAGAGAGATTGCCAAGTCTTCATCCTTCACGGTAGGTAAATCTTCCTCCTCTCATCATCCTACCTTTTTTTATTAATAAAACCCTTGTGTTTGTTCGTCTTGATCTTTTAAGATTAAAGAAAATTGTTGCTTCTCTTTTATAATTTCGTTCCTTTTTACTTTTATATATGATTTTTGTTTAGGTTATGATCTCTAGGTTTTTCTATGCACGGTAATTCAAAATTAAAATGCTAATATTTAGGTTGAAGTCAATTTCCTGTGCTTTTTTTAGTGAGATTATTTTTGTAATAAACATTTTTAACCTTTCATTTTGATTCTATTTTTTATTTTTATTTTTTGATCAATTTCTTTGACCGAATTGAACTTTAGAGGTACCCGGTGATTCACACTAGCCAACATTGTTTTGCTTGCCTCTAAAAATATCTCAACTATTCCAGCATTTTCTAGTCATCCCTAACCACTTTAAAGGTTAATTTTTAAACCCACATAAGCTTATGGATGTTTTTTTACAACTTTGTGATAAATTGTTAATTGTGATAGATTGATAATTGTGTTCATAAATTGATAGTTGTGATGGATTAAATTAATTGTTGATTGGTGGTGAAAATTAAATCAATAATTATTATGGTTTGGGTTAGTTATTGATTGGTGATGATAAATACATTTAGTTATAGGTTAAAGATAGTAATTTGATGTTTTTAAGTTTGCTGATTTAGATATGAAATTGATTAGGTTATTATTGTTAATATGAGAATATGAATTGAATTTTAATGAGTTTTTATGTGAATTGAAAAGTAGTTAGTTTTGTTTTTAAATTAATTTTAGCAATTTATAAGGGGGGTTTGATGTATTAGTTGTGAAATTAATGAGGTTATTGTTGTCAATGAAGTTATGAAATTGATTTGAGAAATTTATATGTTTAGTTTAAATGAGAGTAAATTTTGAGGTTCATATTGTTTTGATAGTTAAATTTTAAAATATATTAGGATGTTAAGATGTTTTAGAAATTGTTAATTGAATTTCATGGGTTTTTGATTAATTTTAGTAATTTAAATATTTAGGTTACATAGGAAAAGTAATTTTTGGAATGCTTAAAAAAAACATTTTGATGTATAATTTGCAACTTGTAATTGTGCACATAGATTTCAAAATAAATAAATTAAATATTAGTTATAAATAACAAATTTACGGTATGAGTTATTGATGCGTATTTCCAGGTTTTAAAATCTTTAGTAGTCTTCCGTATAAAAGAGATGCTATCAATTTTTTTTAAAATAAGATATAGTGATACTTTTATTTTTTTTAACAAATTTATTTAGATGATGAAGAGAAGGTCATTAAAGAGTAATACAGACACAAATGTTACTACTTTCTTTTGGCAACGCTTCTGATGAACATGAGCTGCTAGGTGTCAACCATAACAAGACACCTTAGACACAAGCACACTCTCTTAACTCAGGCTCATCGAGTAGGAGGGCGACTTATATAGGGGTTGTCCTTTCTGGACAGGATGTATACACTGGAAAATATATTACTTTGTGGAAGCCCAACCACAACATATAAGTTTTCTTTTCTTTTCCTACATGATAAAAAAAAATAAACAATAATAAATAAAGTTTGAATAATTAATTTTAATGAACAAATGAAAATTCAAATTTACAAATGTTGAGGCTATTTGCACTATAACATTAATTATGAAATTGTCAATGGAAGTTCATTTGTTTTAATGGAGTCAGGTTTTCAAAACTCCTGAATAGAAGCCAATGATTGATGGTTGGTTCGAAAAGTTCAAGGTTAGCATATACATAAATAATTTTAAAAAAATTTAATTTGGTTAGCTTTTTAATTTTAATAAACTAATTATTTTATGAAATTGACATGTATGGAAAGATTTTATTGGGAGGCTGACAATGGTGTGACTAAGGGAGTATAAGAGAATCATAGCACCCTTAAGTAATATTGAATTCAAATTATGATATTTGTTTACAAAAAATATTAAAAACATTTTTTTTCATAATTTTAACCAAAATTTTTTTCTATGAATCAAGTTGCATGATTTTTGGTATGGGACCCGAAAAAAATCAAAATAATATGCAAAATATAAAAAGTCTTTCAAGCAAGGAAGACATGGTCATGTGGAGAGATTTTAGATCTATACAAATGCTTAAGTGTATCTGAGATGCTTATATCCAGCATGTGATGTTTGAGTATTTCTTGTGGTAGTCATAGTATGGTTCAGAGAACCAAACTAAGGAGATTCATGGTTCCATAACCACGCACAGTTGCAGGTCCATTATGTTCATTTTGTATGCAAAACGGATGGTAAGATTTTGTTTTATATGATATTTTTTAAAACAATTATTGTATTGTATGAAAATTTTTAACTAATAGAAGCTTGCTTTTGCAGGCTATAGTGTTTGGGCGCTATTCAAAACCAATGAAGTTTTATGTTAAAACCCATATACTGAATAAGGATCATCGGAAAAAAGGTGTATCAACTCGTGGATAGCCGAGCCCAGAAGTCATGGTAAGTTGGATTTAAACATTTTTAAAGTTATATATATATATATATATATATATATATATATATATATATATATATTTGTTGACTTTTTTTCCAGAAAATATATAACACTCGATTGCATGAGAGGTACAGAGATTATCCTTCAACCCATTTGGAACTCGATTTGGATTTGTGGTTGGAGGTTGGATTTACTAGAAGACCTATAGAAATTGGGTTTATGATATTTCCAAAACTACAACCGATTATATGTGGGCGAACAATAATGTCTTGACCATTAGGACCTCGCAATCGGGTCGAGCCAATAATCTCCAGCAATCTAAGCAATTGTACAAGAACAAGTGCAAGTTGAGATGACCAACTTAATGTTGAGATGACTTAACTAAAGGATAAATTGAATGTCATTGAGTAGTTGTTGGCAACCCTTATCGATCATGTGCTCCCCCTCGTCGCCCTTCTAATTCCGACAAATATATGCTTGTGTTTTTTCCTTCAACTTTTGTTCACTAGATAGTTAAACTGTATTTAATAATATTTTCTAATTTAATAATGAAAATTTTCTTTTTAATTCTAATTTAATTCTATTTTATTTTTTTATTTGTATTATTCTTTTATTTTTTTTAAATAGTTACATATAATAATACCGACAGAATTTTAAATGGATATTGAAAAATCAACATGATTACCGACAAAATAAGTCCATCAGAGAGTTCCAGAGAAATAAAAAAAATTACAGGACTTGTCATTGTTAGATGTAATCCTCTAACAGATTAATTCTATTAATAATATGGATATAATCATCAATGGTTTATTCTATCTATAATATGCCATAATCACCACAAAATGAATACTGGTAAATTGTTTTTAGCAGACTAATTTTGTCTATAAATTCATTGGTTATTATATTACCAATGGATTGACTAGCAAAATATAAATCACCGATGATATGTTTTTCAATAACATGATTCCATTTGTTATTCAATCAATAATTTTATTTTTGACTGAATTAGTGTTTAAACACCGACAAAATATTTCATCGATGGTTTGTAATTTTCTGGTAGTGTTTTTATATACCAAAAGAGCTTGATGTCTAAGTGCTAGAGTCTTGCTTAGAAAAGTAGTTGGATAACCATCTTGCATAAGCATTGCCTAATACTAGTGCCTAAAGATTTCGTCTCAATAACAAATTATTTAGAAAGGTTGGAAAGAGCCAATACTAGAGCAGAACCAATTGTTTTTAACCTTAACAATGCTTCTATATCTATTTATGGAGGCCATCCTTTCCATTACGTGTCACATTTATTATTATTATTATTATTATTATTATTATTATTATTACTACTACTACTACTACTACTACCACCACCACCATTTATCCATTCTTTTTCATCTCAGGTTTTCGTTATTCATTGAGATTTTACTACTTTTAGTCCTTTGTTTATGCAAGGGTTTACATAAAAAATCTCAATACAAGAAGATTAAAGTCTTGAAAAATGATGCTCATATAAAGCAAATTAAACTTAAAATAAGAATAAAGATAATATTCCAAATATGAGCTAATATCAAGAAACAAGTGAGGGTGATAAACTAATAGTTGAAAAATATGTAAAAATAACTTGTAAAAGTAAAGTTAAAGTGGGACAAATGCAAGCAAATAAAAGATAAGTTCATGAAAAGCGTATGTGGATGTTGAGTTTATCTCGGTTCCTTATAACATAAAGGTAGTCAAGACCTCAAAGATAGCCATAAGATTTGCTACTACTCTTTAACTTTTCTTTTAGGTACACCTATAGTTTGTATCTTCTAATTCATTTTAAAAGCACAACTTTCTTTTCTGTAAAATAGATAACTCTCATAACAATATTACTTATATACTAATGAGATTATTAGAAGAGGATAAGATGATATTTTTATGATTTTTCATTGCTCATTTTTTTCAAATAATTAAAGTGTATTTATAGTTTAAAAATAATCAATGAATAGTATCATCATAAATAAAAAGTTATTAATTGGAGAAAATCCTCTAAATAAGAAATTAATTGTTGTAGATAGTCTTGACTTTTTCATTGGATATGATCTCCGCCCAACATAAAAATAGTCATTTAAAATTCTTCACTTAATATGGAAATAGATGTTATGACTACTTCTATATGTAGAGAATGTATTTAAGTTAACATGAATGATTTTATTGACATGGTTAGGCCTAACTTAATTCTTACTTGATATGTTTAGTCTAAATGTTATCTTCATTAGAATCTAGAGTTCCTTCATTAATTACATAGAATTACTTTTGTAAGAAAATTCAAGTTTGTGAAATCCTACATGCTTTATTAAAAATTGGATTTTATGAAAAAACATTTGTAGAGAGTTCAATAAATATGTTGATCACTATAAGGTAAAATTAAGTGTTTTTTCTACTAACATATGTATAGAAATAATCTATTTTCTTGAACTAGTCCTAGCTAAATTTGCTCATAGAGATCATGTATAGTTAACTCATATTTGGAATGAAGTTTTGATTTAGACATAAATAAAAATAAGAAAACAATAAACTAGAAAGACAAAATTAAAGTTGAATACGATTATCACAGAAAATCATAATTCATAATTGTATCATTTAATATTTCTCTTCAAGTAACTTGTGTCACTAACAAGTTTACAACTCCTTAAATAAACTCCAAAACTAACTTAAACAAACTATAAAATCTGAAAAATAAAGAAAAAACAATAAAAGTCCTAAACAAATTAAGAAATGTAAAATTATCAATCTTAATATTTGATTTCCTAAACTAAATAGGAAAAAAACACCATAAAGGAAAATCTTTTCCTAAACTAAATAGGAAATCTTAATAATTAAAAAAAATAATATCTCCCTAAAAATCTTCTTGCATTAGTCTCCCAGGGTTGGAGAGAACTCATTCTCAGGTTGAAATTGTTGTAACCCTCATCTTAAAGTTGTCCAATAAAACATTTTTAACCCTTTACATGCTCATTATTTCCATTAGAAATATTATATATACAACAACATGCTCAAGCTCTTTAATAATGAAACCAATCATATAGTTATTAGAAGATTTTGAAATTCATTTTACAACTTTTATCTAAAGTATAAGAACATCAACTTTGAGCCTATCAATTCTAAAATTCTTCTCAAGCATATGTGAGGCGTATCCTTCACAATTTGCTTTATCAAAAAATCACATATGAAACCATATCTAATTTGATTCTCTTTTCATGGACATCACAAACAAAAGTTTTACATCTAAATTTCCTCATTCAGAATCATTTTTGTCATCCTTATTAAATTTTGATGGTTGATTTCAATTCATAAAGGAACTAGAAGCAACAAAACTCTCATTTTTAACATCATATTCATCATGATCAAGAAACTACTTCCTGTGCTCATGCCTCTAAAATGGGCTTTCAAAATTAGTCATGAATCCATGATCACTCTTCTCAAAATCCTTTAGGCTCCTCACCTCTGCCAACTAACGGGTTAATTTTGCAATCCATCCCTTATGTCTTTTATTAGCAATTCCTGAACACCTCTTTTCAATTTTGTAATTTCTCTTTGCGTATCTTCTATCACCAATTCCTAAACATCTCTTTATTGAGAGGAAAACCTCTTTATCCCTTCCTAAATGAGCAAGTCATGTTCTACTACCTCTTCCAACCATGGTTATTTAAGCAAACAACAAGCAAATAACCACGAGGATTGTTGGATTCTAATACCAAATGATGCAAATGGAAATATAAATAAGAAAACAACAAGCTAGAAAAACAGAATTTAAGTTGAATAGAGTTGTCACACATAACCCAAATTAATAATTTATTGTTGAATATTTCTATTTAAGAAAACAATAAAAATCATAAACAAACTAGGAAAAATAAAATTATCAATCTCAATATTTGATTTTATAAACTAAATAGAAAATAATAATAGCTAACAAAAATCATCTCCTTATAAATCCTTTCGTGCCAAGTTTAGGATATATTTATGAATAGATTTACTTGAATGTTGCTACCCTATTTCAACATAGAACAAATAAGATATAAAAAGATAGACACATTTTAAGACTAAATTATTAGAATTATTACATCCTTAATCATATTATCTTTGTTAGGTTAAGATTGTAAATGGATTACTCTTCTATGAGCTATTATTTTTGTTTCAATCAATGAGTATTTTCGCATTGATTCATATACATTGATATTAATTTCTTTTATTAGGATGTATATGATTTGTTTAAAATTTGAAGAATTTTATCTCCAATGATTTATTTAATATCTTATTGAAGGATTTTGTATCATTATACAAAAACTCATAAAAAAACACTCTTATAATAAAGACATGAGAGACAAGAAAAACTTATTTCCTTAATCAAGTCATAAATAAGGTCATTTTTGTTGTGATTTTATATTTTGATTTAAGTTAGTTTTTAACTTTCAAATCAAAGAAAATTCATGATACACACACACACACTATATATATATATATATATCATTTATTCGCATTATGTAGTGGGTTAGATTAATTGTTTTTAAGCATTAAAAAATATTTAAGCATTGTTGATGTGTTTTTTTTTAAATAAATGGTGTAGGGATTGACCCGATGTGATTTGGTCAACTTGACAAGTTCAAAGATAACTTGGACAACTAGAAAAAACATAGTTTGAATAAAAAATTTCAAGATAACATCTTTTTTTTTTAATATTGAGACGATAACATATTAAATCGACTCGGGTCAATCCTAGGTTAATATGTAAAACTCACGACCTAGATCATGCGACCGTGATAATCTCATAAAAAACATTTTGAATCTCAATTCTCAATCAACCTAATGTAGAAGGATGAAATTGAAAAAAAAAGATAAAAATTGACCCGAGTCAACCTAGATTAACTTACCAAATCTAGACTATGAGACTAAAACAACCTAATAATAAGCAAATCAAAACAAGTTATGAAGCCAAATTCCTAATTAATTCAATGTTTAAGGATGAAATTGAAAAGAAAATCCATGAAAAAAAGAGAAAAAATAGACACGAATTAACTCAAGTCAACCCAATAACTTAGGTCATGTAAAATCCACGACTTAGGTCATGAGACTATGATAACCTCATAGAAAACAATTCAAAAAACATTTTGAATCTCAAATCTCAATCAACCCAATGTAAAAGGATAAAATTGAAAAACAAATAATAAAACAAATAAAATAATGACCTGAGTCAACTCAGGTTAACCTAATAAATATAGGTAATGAGACCAGGATATCCCAATAGAAAAGAAAATCAAAACAAGTTATGAAGGACAACATAGAAAAAAACCAATAAAAGAAGTAGAAAAAATAGATCCATGTTAACCCGTGAAACCTATGACTTGGGTCATGAGACTGAGGTAATCTCATAGAAAGTAAATTGAAATAAACTATGAAACTTAATTCACAATCAACTCAATGTTAAAAGATGAAATTGAAAAAAAAAATAATTATAAAAAATAACAAAAAAAAACTTGAGTCAACTAGATTAACCTGCAGAAGTCGATATCCGAATCATGAGACTAGAATAACCCTATAAAAAATAAAACAAAATAAATTATAAAACTCAATCTCTAATAAATCTAATTTTAAAATATGAAATAAAAAAACTAAATTTAATTTTTTTTAAAGCGTCATTATAATAAAACAGTACTTTGTGAGGAGGAATGATGATTTATATTATATTTATTCTTCTTATAATTTATATTATACATGCTCTTTAAAAATGTTTCTCTAAGTTATTTTTACCAAATATATTTTTAATTTAAAGTTATTTTAATTTATTTTTGTTACATGAAAAATAATTAATTTTAACTCAAAGTTAAAAGCTAATAACTCATAGCAAACCTATTCTAAGTTATCATCACTATTATAAGACTCGACAAGTCAATTTAATGATCCATCAATGTTTAGCTTGACATTCTTTAAAAAAATTCAGTTTTTTTTAAATAACATCATCTGAATTAATATTTTTTTGTAAGTTTAAAACAATATTATTTCAAGAGTTTTTTCAAAAATAAAATTTAAATTGATTTAAGTTATTTTATCAAATTTATAATTTCAACTTTAAATCAGGTTAACTTGTTAGTCAATTCTTATAATTATAGTTATCATATATATGAAATTATTTCAATTTTTTTTATATAATTTTTTATAATAACTTCATTTTAATTTTTTTAAAATAAAAAAATAATAATTTCAGTAAACTTGAGTCGACTCGTTAAGCAAATAACTCAAATCTGTAGTCGGTCAGATTTTTATAACCATGCTTCACGCCACCAACAGCAAGAAAGAAAATTTGACAACTCCCGTCACTACATCAAAACAAAACTTACAACCTCACGTAATTACCAAACACGTGGCAGGTATATAATCCTCAATCCCCTCCCCAACTTTTCACCTTACTTCGCCGCCTTTCTTTCTCATTCGTCTGTTGCAGCCAAAAGAAATTGTATATTTTCTCACTTTCTAACCTTGAAAATAATTTTCCCGAGAAAATCAAAACCAAACAGCAAATAATGGACTCGGCGCCAGTGAACTGGGAAGCTCTAGACAGACTCATACTAGATTTTGCAAAATCAGAGAATTTAATCGACGACTCCGCTTCAACATCAATAATATCCTCTCCATCCTCTTCTCCTCCAAGTTTCTCTTCCTCTTATCAATCACGATTCATCATTCGCCAGATCAGACGGTTCTTAGAGTCCGGTGACATTGACTCTTCTCTTCATCTTCTCCGCTCCCACGCTCCTTTTATTCTCGATGATCATCGCCTCCTGTTTCGCTTACAGAAACAGGTAGGTTCCGTATCTCATTTTTCCTTCTGATTATTTTCATTTTATTTTATGTGAAATTGAAAGTTGTATTTTATTTTAATTTTGTGTGTGTAGAAATTTATGGAGTTATTAAGGAGAGGAACGGGCGAGGCGAGGGATTCTGCTATTGAATGCACAAGGACGGCTCTCGCTCCATGTGCACTTGATGCGTATCCGGTTTGTTTCTTTTAGCTTAATTTTATGAAAAAAAATTAAATTTTGTTAAATTTGGTCATGAATCGGTTAAATAGGTATTAGAAGTGTTGGAGATGGTTTTTGGATTTCAATTTTTAGGTTACATTTTAAATGCAAGAAATTAACGTAACTTTTGGAGATAATATCCTACAATTTAGTTGAAATAGTGGAGGAGTGGAAGAAACTAGTTAGTTATGCTTTTTGTGTATTACTGGATAGGTCAGTCGTGGAATGCCTTTTGCAGTGCTTCTGTTGAATGAATATAACCTAGCTCTTGATAAATTCCTGAACTGTGAATTAAAACCATATTTGATTAGAGTGGGATTGGTGGAGGGGATGATAATTTGGAAAGTTTGAGCTTTTGAGGGAGTTTCAGCAACAGATAAATTGGTACTTGGAAGAAGAGAGTTCTTTTTTTTCTATTTTCTTGATGGGTTAGCAAGAGCTTTTAAGTTTCTAGATGGCTTGCTTAATTGTAATTGGAATTGTTCTGACAGTATTGTGATAAATGATTGTAAAATTTGCTCATGGTAATAGAATAGTGTCATTCAATGTCATATTTAGTTTTAGCTTATAAATGATGTGTAAATGGACCAATAAATTTTTGGTTAAGACTGAAGTGTAAATATTTTCTTAATTTTATTATTGAGTGAAGAGTTGCCGTGCTGATTTGGCTGCAAGAAATTGTGAGTTCATGGATATCTTATCAGAACTATACTTGAAAAATTCAATTTTGTGTTGTGTTTCTTTATGGTACAGCTTCTGAGAATTTGATTTCTGCTTGTAATAACGAAAAAAAAGAAACAGACAATCATGTGTGGATGCCATGTTTTTTTTTCTTCTTTTTTTTTTGGAGGTCTGACAGAAATCCGTGTATGTGTTTAAGGAAGCATATGAGGAATTTAAGCATGTTCTCCTTGCCTTTATATACGACAAAGATGATCAAAATTCTCCTGTGGCAAATGAGGTGAGCTTTATTTGATGTTAGCTGACGACCCCTTTCCTTTTTCCCATGAGATTTCATTTGCGTCAATGGACATTCTTTAGAAAATAAAGAATAAAGCCTGCTTCCTCTTATTTCTAGGATTTCAAGCTCTGAACACAAGCAAACTTCTTTTCTGTTTCAATATGTGTTTCCTGTATATGAATGTGACAAAGGTGATGATAGCTTGCTCAATCTGGTCTATTAATAACCTTAGATTTTGTTGCCATTCAATATTTATCAACTCTCGTGATAGTTAATTTGGAATTTGGATTTGCATGCAAATTTATCTTTGGTAACTCTGATGCATTTATTTGTCACTGATGTAGAATTATGAAATTTGGAATGCTTAAATTTATATTAACGACATGGAACAATATCTTGGAGGTGTTGGGCTTTTAAGCATATATTGGAGATTTTCTTGGTTTATTTTACCTTGGGTTTTGATGGAAATTAAGTGGGACTGGTGGACTAGAAGATGCATGGAATAGTTTGATATGGCGAATGGAACTTTATGCTGATAACTTAAACAAATAATTTATGTTCTATTGTCATTTTACCTGCAAGATTATATTTCACTTATGATGAAGTAATCAGGTTCTTTTCCATTTATGATATTTCCCTCTGAATATCCATAGTAAACTAAAACTTCCTGCGAAGAGTACTTTTTTAGTTGTGTGATTCAGCATACAATATTTGTTGCAGTGGTCTGAAAGAAGGAGGTTTGAAATTGCTGGATTAATGTCCTCAGTCTTAAGAGCTCATTTACAGGCATATGATCCAGTCTTTTCTATGACATTAACATATTTAATAAGGTTGGTATTGATGCTTACTTTCGATTTATACTCCATTTGTTAAGTGTTTGTCAGCCTGCTATTGCTTGCGCTAGCTGGATTGTAAGTTTTCTTCACTTCTTCTATGTGGTGCAGCATACACAAGGGGTTTTGCATTCGTCAAGGTATTTCATCACCCATTTCAGATCTTACTGAAAGGTTGCTCCTTGAGGAGCGCGATCCTCCTGCTGTTCCACAAGAGAGTTTTTATGAAGCACCTCCATTTGATGAGGTGAGGTTTCTAATATTCAATTCAATTGACCTTAGCTGATGCTGAGAAACAGCTGTGTCCCAGTGGCAAACTCCTTTTCTCTTGCAGGATCATCAGGCTTCTGAACAATTCTGATAATGTTTATTTCATAATATACAGGCGATTTACATTACATGTTTTATGTTGAAATACAGGTGGACATACAAGCACTTGCACATGCCGTGGAACTTACGAGACAAGGGGCAATTGACAGCTTGAGATTTGCTAAGGGAGACCTGTTTCAGGCATTCCAGGTGCACATATTTTCTAATGTGTTCCATCCTTATTGTGATATCATCTTCTACCTGTGCAAGTCAAGTTCATTTGGATGAATTAAATTATCCACTGCATTGGCTGTGTCTTAGCCTTGGTTGATACCAAGTGATTGTAATGTGCCCATAATAGTGTCATGCTTCCACATTTCTACTTTTTTTCAGTAATAAACTTATGTTGTGTTTAAGCAATATGCGGAGTGTTTGGAAAGTCCACTTGATAACAAGCATTGTATATGAATGTGTCTGCATTATTCAGATCCTAGTTTTTTTCTGCTAATTGAGCAGCTTGACTGTATGAGCTTATCACTCACTATTCTTGAACATTTCTGTCACAGAATGAGCTATGTCGGATGAAGGTGGATGTTTCAATGCTTGATGAGCTTGTTCGTGAGTATTGTGTCTACAGGGGTATTGTCGATTCTGGTCTTGCATTGCCTTCTGGTGATTCTCCAACTTCTATCTCTGTTTTAGATTTCATTCATCTCACCTTCCCTCTCCCTCCCTCTAACACATACACACATTTTATGATTGCTTTAGTACCAGGATTAAAAACCCTCGCTGAGCCTTTAAAAGTTGGTCAATCAGAGCCTGGCTATTGTTCCTCAAGGAACTACTCTTTTGAGGGTGACAATACTAACAGTAAACATTCAGATGGTGAAACTTCCGTAAGCAATGCTCATATGAATGGCTCTCCTGAGGATAGTGTGGATGTGAATAGCATACAAGGAACTGATGTTGAGTTAAGATATGCGTGTGAATCGACAAACTATTCTGAAGATTGCAGCACCAGCGGATCACATCAAGCAGGAATTTCCAAAGTTCTCCAAAGAAACAGAAATTATACAACTGGAGAAAGGAGCAAACGCAAGCGATGGAGGGGGAGGCAAGATGATGAAGACTATAAGCAAGATGTTAATGCCACCAGTACAGATTTATCCAGGGAACAACAGGTAGCTACTTGGTAATTTTTTTCTAGTGATTTATGTGGTTTACAATAGAATATTTTTCTGCAGGGCTTGGAAAAGCATCCTTCAGCAGACATAAAGAGCAGAGATGATAAATATGAGATTGTACTTGGGATGAAGGAACTGGCAGGTAGAGGAATGGCAGCAGAGGTTGTGGAAGAAGTTACTGCTTTGGATCCAAACTTTTTTCTGCAAAATCATATCTTGCTCTTCCAGTTGAAACAAGTAAATATGGTTCCTTTGTCAATTCTGACTTTCATCAAGTAAATGTTAAAGAGTTTTGTTTTTGTTTTTCTTGAGCTTTATACAGGATGCTGTTTCTGAATATTCCGGTGGTTTCAGGTTGAATTCCTTAAACTGGTTAGCTCTGGTGATCATTCAAGTGCTCTAAGGGTTGCAAGCTCACACTTAGGGCCCATAGCATCAAGAGATCCTTCTTTGCTGAAGCCCTTGAAGGAGACTTTGTTGGCATTGCTCTGGCCTAATGAAGATGCCCTTGGAAAAGGCTTGCCTTTACATGCACTTTCAACTTCTCTTCAGGTATCATGACTTGGTCTTGGTGATTAAACTGGAAATGCTTCTTGATAGTTTTGTTCCATCATTTTGATTCCTTCAGAATGGTGTTACTCATTTACATAGAAAATTGGTTATGATCATCTTTCACTGTTTTGCGACTGGATACTTTGTTGACCGTTGTGTATTGGTCATAATTCGTTGGAATTAACATGTCTAAAGTACTGTCTAAATGGGACCACATAACATGCCTCAGTAGGGTGACATCTTGTTTTTGTCTCTCATTATAACAAGATCACCTAGAGGTGTTTGATGTGATAGATGATGTAGGTGCCATTGTCAACGAGAATTGAACCGTGAGTATTTCGACCAATTTTGTGAGATGGGTTAAAATGAGGAAAAATGAACACTTAAATTGATTTTTCATGGAATGATGAGGTTTTGCAACATTTTTATGTGCTTGTTTACTCAATGAGGCATAAATGAGGAAAAAGGAACATTTGAGTAGTTTTTTTTTTTTTTAATTTATTACTTTTTTATGGAATGGAAGTATATGAGTTAAAGAGTACCTGGAGTGAGATTTCAGCCACAGTAAGTATTATGAGTTAAAGAGTAGCTGGAATGATGAGGTTTTGCAACTTTTTTATGTTTAAATGAGGAAAAAAGGAACAATTGAATAGCTTCTTCATGGAATGATGAAGTTTTGCAACATTTTTATGTGCTTGTTTACTCAATGAGGCATAAATGAGGAAAAAGGAACATTTGAGTATTTTTTTTTAATTTATTACTTTTTTATGGAATGGAAGTACATGAGTTAAAGAGTACCTGGAGTGAGATTTCAGCCACAGTAAGTATTATGTACTTTTATGTCATGTCAGCTTTACCTGTTCTTGCATCTTTAGTGGTACATGTTAAAGTTATGAGTAATGCTAAATGCAATTGAAGATACATCACGAAATTAATCAATCAAGAGCCAATCCAATTTCCATGTCACATCCATCTTTTACTTGAAAACAAAAACAGTCAACTTTTCCCATCTCCGTCATCTCCCTTGCTTTGTTCCATAATGTTTCATGTAGTTAGGTGCTTTTTTATTAGAAAAGAAACAAGAAGAATTTTAGCTGCATCGAGATGGTGTCCTTGGGTTAGTGACTGATTGATTACCTTGCTTGTGTTACTCTTTCTCCATGTTTTGGATTTTCCAGTTCCATCCCCTCTTTCTTTGTTTTGGAATGCATTTCTTGGCAGTGTGTTGCATGATCAGATTACTGTCTGCATGTCTAGCAGGCTATGCTCTCTAGCAACTGGAGTACTTTACCTCTTATCATCATTGATTCAATTTGGTTGGCTTATTTAAAAAACAAGAAGAATATAGATGGTTTAATTAGATGGACGCTTCACTTATTCTACAACTGCTATTTTGTCTTCTATTATCCATGGATGGCTTTAAGTTGATAAAAAAGTTGGAAAAGTTGGCTTTTTTTTTTTATATATAAAAAATAACTTCATGTAAAGATAGTATGGTATGGCAATTCGAGTGTCATTAAGTTTCTTGAAGCATTCGTGGTGTATTTTTCAAAGTATGTAGCATAAATCTAAAGTTATAGGATTTGAATAGTGACAAGGCTTTGAGGAAGAACTGGGCTGATCAATTTCCATAGCAAGGGTGTTTGATAAAGTTACAGATGTTTTCCTTCTGTGTACCCCCATCAACTGATTGGGATTTGCTATTTTCACGTGATATTTTGGTCAGTGCGCTAGAACATTGATATTGAATGCGAGTAAATCTTGAAGTTTGTTTTCTACTGGTGCTAACAGTATTTGTTAGAAAACATGCTGAAGAGAAACTTCATTTTTTTTAAAAAAAAATTCCAACTTGTTTTGAAGTGGTGGTCATCTTGCTACCATTTCCTCGGTTGCTTTGATGTTGGGTTACCGATACAAACATAAGCATTCTGAGCTTTATTTGACCGAGGATTATTTTGTATACACGTTAACGACCGTGCATTTTTATATCTGTGATAGTTTGCGATAGGTCGGAAGCTTGGTGTTGAAGAACCGCAGCTTATGAAGCTGATGAGAGCAACCCTCCATACTCACAATGAGTGGTTTAAACTTCAAATGTGCAAAGATCGTTTTGAAAGTCTTCTAAGGATTGATTCTTTGAAAGATGTTAATACTCCCTTGATTTCTGCTTGTTCCATGTCGAAGTCAAATGCTGACAGCTGCACCCATGGATCCTCCCAAGTTACAATATCTTCCAGCACTAGGGTTTCAGAAGATGGTAGCAGCGCAACTCAAGAGTCATCCAGAGATGTTTGTGATGAAAATGCAATACTAAAAGTTATGGTAAGTTGTGCGTTTCTATTGCTGCCCTGCAAAATAAGATACAGCTTTTTCACCTGTTTTCAATTGGGGTACTGCTAGTAGCCTTCTAGGACAGATATTGGTTGCAAGCCAAGCCTATAATCTCTGGTTTCTATGTTTGGGGTTGGTGCAGGAATTTCTTGCTCTGCCAAGGGCTGATGCTATCCATCTTCTTGCACAGTACAATGGAAATGCGGAGACTGTCATCCAGCAAATATTTGCTTAGTTTGGGATTGAAAACTGTATTGATAACTGATAAATTCGTTTTTTGATTTAGAAACCTTTTTTTTTATTCATTCTGTGACATAGAAGTTGATATTCAATCACTTGTGGAAGGCCATAATAACCATCCACCGAACAGCGGCCTACTTTCTTGGTTTCTGTATACTTCGGTCGTGATTTTCTTGTCAAAAAGCAAAGCTTAAAAGATTATAATATCACCCCTGATTTGAGTGTGTGGTGGATATGAATCCGGCGTTTTTTTTTTTTTTTTTTTTCCCAAGCTACCTGCAAAAGTGATGGCCAGTGTTTGCCCTCGGCACTGGCTATTTTATGTCATTAACATGTTTTGCTTCACGCAGCTTGCAAATCCTTGCTGCTTGCTCTGCTGGTGCCAAGAGTCCAAACAATTTGGAATTTTGGATCCTATCGGCCAGGAGTCGTGGATGTTTTGTTTTGCTTCCAGCCGCTTGCAATTCCTGGCTCGCACATGTACACGGGCCTACATGGTGAGTGCTACTGGTTGGAGGTAATATTCAGAGGGTGTTGGGGTTAGAGATGGAGGTGATGGAGGTTAAGGTTTGAGTGTGGGATCACTAAAAAGCTATGAAAAATAAAAAATATTAGCTTTTGTGGTTGAGTTTTATGTATAATTGGGTTGTACCCAACCACAACCTCAACCACAAAAGCTAAACCAAACACACCCTTACACGTTTGTTGGTCCGATGGGACCCGGTTTAAAGTCGTGCAGTTTTCTGTGCTGTTTGTGAGTGTTGTAGCATTTGTAGTTTAATTTTTTTTTTTTTTACAAATGTGTTAATATTATATGAAAATGATTTAAAAATATAAAAAAATAATTTAAAATAAAAAAAATTAAATTTTAAAAAAACACAATTTTATTCTTGTTTCTAAACAATTTCTTTATCTTTCTCTACTCATAAGAGCACTTGTACGAAGTCCAAACTTGGATTTTAACCTGACAGATCAACATATCAATCTGGATTTCGTTATGATTTGGGCATAATTCAGACCATGAACAACTGACTTCTTAGTTCTTACATAAAGCATTGCAGCTGCCATTAATCTTTGATTGGGATTATCAACAAAATCCTTTCTATAAGAACTTTCTATCCAAGAAACCCACAATATATTTTTGTATGTGTAAAATCTTATAATATAATTTTCATACTAAAAGATCTAACTATCTATTTCGTATTACTTGTTTTTTTTTTATTATGAATATGGAGATTTTTTTAGCAGGTTTAAAATTCATAATATTCTAATATTTATATATCTATGAAATTGTCTTTTTATTATATTTAAAATTATGTCGTCACATAACTTGCATGTATATATAATACAAGAAGTAACTTTTTTTCCTTCAAGTTAGAACTGTTGTTTCAACAACCATTGCAAGTGAACACTTAATTCTTTCCGACCACATCTACTGATTGTTTTTTTTTTTTTAAAGGAAAAGGGAATTCACTATACGCCATATTTATATGTTTTGTGTAAACATATATAATTGTACATATAATATAAACCATATTATAAATATAATATACTAATATTATACATAGATATAATTATAAGAGAAAATTGTACTAAAAGTCAAAAAAATACTTTTTTTATATTTATAATACATCAAAATAACTTTTATTACCAAAAAGCATAGATGGGTCAACGTACAATGATAAAAGAGTTAGAAAAATGTTTTTTTTCTGGTATATATTTTCTTTTTAGGTCTTTTATAGAGACAGAACTAATGCATGAATCTGGACTATTCAACAGATTTTCGAAGTTATCTTTAGCTGCGACATCAACCGAAGATACACCCCAGCAGCTTGTCATCATCCTGATTTTGAAAATAAATTAGTTCGATTTTTTTAACCTATCAAGAGAAGAGGTCATTGATCTCTTGGGTAGCATATTCTTCCTTTGCATTGACCACAAAATCATCTGTGGATTTGTTCATAAAGTAACAAAATAACAAAGGTGAAAAGAAGATTTCCAGAAATAGCATACGTGGAAAAGAGATTTAAAAAAATAGTAGCCTATTTTATTTTGTTCCTTTATTTCCGTTTCGTTTTTTTTTTTAATAGTATTTCTGTATCTTCCCCTAATTTATCATCCCAAGACTTCACTCACAACTCAGCTAGGCTCGGTTGGCACCTCGTTATGCACACAATCTTAACACTTGGATCACTGCTCCCTGGCAATTTCAAGAAGCAGATGTGGTGTTAGGTCAAAGAACACATTGACTGCTCCCTTCTCAATCTTAAACCCATACTTTAATTTAATTATGTTCTAATGACTGCTACGAATTTAAAATGATATCTCTTTCCCAAATGTTCAAATGTGGGGGCAATAACCAACGGAAAAGAATCCCCAGCAACGATACATAATGATTCCTCTCCCCCAACTTGCTATGTGCAAAATACCAAAAGGAGATGGTAATAAAAATGAAGAATTTGACTATAATATTATTAGTTATTTCTCTATTATAATAATAATTGAAACGATGGGCGCCACTGCCACCAAATTGTTCAGCGTGGAGTTCACGTTCTAGAGAAGGATAATCTATGTTTCATGATCTTATGTTTTTTCTATTCCCGTTCTCTGAACAAAACAAGAAGACTTCAGCTTGAAGACAACGGTACTGAAGGTAAATTACGTTGCCATACTACTACGCCATACTTATCACTCCATGTGTTGTCATAAAAAACAATGAAAAATAGAAATAAATAAAATAAAACTCGAAGTGTTTACAGATACTTATTTTTAAATATATTTTTTCAATATAAGACTATATTTTAAAATAGTTTTTATTATTCACAACACCATGTTAATTTCAAATGCTTTAATTTATTCACGAATGCGTTTTTATAACATTTAAAATATGGTCGATTTCTATTAATTCTATCCATTTATTGAAAACAAAAACAGCCTCTAAATGGTGATTTCCGATTCTTGAATACAGCAAAGAGCTTCCCAAAAACGCTGGCTGACGACAATGAGATTAACAAAATGAAAGCTTATTAAAGTATTCAGTACAAAAGCTTGGCCATTTATTGCAAGAAAAAGAAAGGGTCCTTTTTCTAGAAAAGCAAGCATATAATTCATTGCCAATGATGATGTTGATGGTCATACTCATCCCATGCGTAGCAAGGATCGATGACAACTGCTCCTTTTTTTCTATTGCTTTTCACAATTTCTTTTTCTTAATGCTTTTCGCAATTTATAAATTAACGTTCATAAAGTTAACAAATAAAACATGAGGCTCTTATATGTTTGATTACTTTTTGCTGGTGATCTTACTCGTGATGATGTTTGTCTAACTGTATTTGCGGTTCCCTGCCTTCAAGAGATCAATTGTCCATACCATAAGCAAAGTGTGTTCACCTAGCTCCTTTCCATCGTTTTCGTTTCTGCTTTTTTCTCCCAACTATATATGTCGAAGGGTTCCTGTCTTGACTTCTAACTTTTGAAAGTTCTGTAGCTTATAGGCTCTTAGCTAACTTTTTTAGACTGTTGGTCATATATATATTTATTTATTTTGATTCTCAAGTCATTTACTACCATTGAAATAAGGCAACAAATTTATCTGCACATGATAGAGTAGTTACTCCTAAATCCTAATTGTCATCGGTAGTTAGTTACTCCTAAATCCTAATTAAATCCTAATTAAATCCTAATTGTCATCGGTAGGTAGTTACTCCTAAATCCTAATTGTCATCGGTAGTTGGGACTTGAGCCTCCCTCAAAACAAGAGCTCTTACTGATGACTCTAGAAGCCGGTGATGTGCGGTCCCGACTATACTAGTAGCTGTAGAAGAGTAGAGGCGGCTTTCCCATCGTATAGTCGAAGTTTATGACAATAGAGTAGTAGTTGACTTTAGAGAAATTGTCAGGAAATCAAGCACTGATTAGGCAACAAACCAAATAGGCAACAAACTTATAATTGAATCATTAATTATTTGTTTTCTTGTTTGTAAATAATTAAGCTTGATTATAAGCAATAGTGCATGATCTGATGCAAAACTTTTAATGTATATTGTAATCTTTTCGTTGATTGAAATAATAAGAAGAATATTTCTCTTCATGGTATCAGAGCAATAATCTAGGTATCAAAATAAAACACAGCCTTCAGCCGACTCCTATGGCAGACCAACAAAGCGCACCAGCAGGCACAAGATAGGATCATCCCAATCATCAATTTTATCTTCACCATTCAGACCATCCTGGCACCGTTCTTGTGCCACAATCCCTGGTTGAAGACAACTATAGTACATGGAGCCAATCTATGACTATGGCTTTGACAGTTAAAAATAAAATTGGGTTCATAGATGGCTCAATGAAGGAGCCTGATGAGAAGAAATTTGATGAACATCAATAATGGAATCGATGCAATAGTCTGGTGAAAACTTGGCTATTAGGATCCATGTCCAAATAAATTGCCACAAGCGTCATCAACTGCAAAGATGCTAGACAGATGTGGCTTGACTTACAGGAACGATTCACGCATGTAAATGTGGTTCAACTATTTAATGTTGAGAATGAAATTCATGACTGTATGCAGGGAAACATGTATGTAGGGTCTTACTTCACAAAGCTAAAGGGCCTATGGGATGAACGTGATGCACTTTGTACTTTTCCAATATGCACTTGTGGGGCAATCAAAGAAGTAGCTGCATATATAGAGACACAGAAAACCATGAAATTCCTCATGGGTCTCAATGATTCATACGTAGGTGTTCGCAGCAACACTTTGTTACAAGATCCACTATCCACAGTAAACAAAGCATATTCACTGGTCATTCGCTATGAGAAACAATCAGAGGTGACAACCGGGAAAAGCCATGCTTAGCCTGAGGCTGCTGTCTTCGCTGTAAGAAATTCAAATCATGAGATTGAAGCTGAACTGAGATGCTTCAAGTGTAACAGAACAAACCACACTGCCAAGGATTGTCGTGCACATCTCAGATGCACCTTTTACCACGGGAAGGGACATACAACAGAATATTGTCGCAAAAAGAAAGCAGTGACTGAAGCTGAGTTTAATACGACAATTTCCAAAGGCAACCAAGTGGCATTACATAAGAATGAAAGAAAGGAGATGAATCTTCCCTTCACAGCTGAAGAATGCAAACAGATACTCAGCATGCTAAAGAATAAAACAACTTCTGCCAATCATGTTAGTAACTGCCCAACTCATTATGAACTCTTGGGTAAGGCTTTTTCACTCATTTCTAATGGCAACAGAAGTACATGGATTTTGGACAGTGGATGCACAAATCATATGATTTCTGATCAAAACTTGTTCACATACTCAAGACCTGTCATTGGCCGCACTGTTGAATTACTGAATGGGTCAATAACACAAGTAACTCATATTGGCAGAGTTCACCTATCCTCTGATTTAATTCTTGACAATGTTTTGTGTGTCCTATATTTCCGATTGAACTTAATTTCAATTAGCAAGCTTGCATCTGATTCCTCTTGTATAACCATCTTTCTAAGCCAGTTTTGTGTGATTCAGGACCTACGTTCGGGGAAGATGATTGGGATGGGAATTGAAAGGGAGGGTCTATATTTTCTCGACCAAGCCAAGAAAGGAACATGCAACCATGCCCAAAATCTTCATCCGAACCTTTAGCATCAACGTCTTGGACATCTCTCAACCAAAGTATCCCAGTTATTTTCTGAAGTTAATTCTTGTTCTCATGACAAATGTTTAATTTGTCCGTTAGCAAAACAAATAAGACATCTCCATTTGATTTAATCCATGTTGACATTTGGGGTGGTTATAAAGTTGCTTCTATTTCAGGTGCAAAATATTTTCTCACTATCGTTGATGATCACACTAGATGCACATAGATTTATCTTATGAAACACAAATCAGACATTAAGGATCTTCTAGTCAACTTCATCAACATGGTTGAAAATCAATTTGATTTCAAGGTTAACATTATTCGTAGTGACAATGGTCTTGAATTCAAACTCGAAAGCTTTTACGCTAATAAATGTATCATTCACCAAACTGGTTGCATTAATACTCCACAACAAAATGGTGTTGCCGAACGTAAACATAGACATTTGTTAAATATGGCATGTGCCTTACTTATTCAGGCCGGTCTTTCTCATCAATTTTAGGGTGATGCTATTCTTGCTTCCGCTTACCTCATCAATCGCACACCAACCCCCATTCTCCACGGAAAGACACCATATGAAAAATTATTTAACATAATTCCTAATTATTCACACTTACAAGTATTTTGTTGCTTATGTTTTGTTTCCACTCATGCATAGAGTCGCTCCAAATTTGATCTTTGAGCATCTAAATGTATTTTTCTTAGGTATCCTTATGGGAAAAAGGGATATCGAGTTTTTGATCTAACTACAAAACAGGTCATAGTATCAAAGGATGTCGTTTTCTTTGAAAATATATTTCCTTCCCTCACACCAAGTGCTGGTACTTCTCCCACTCCCAATTCATTTTTACCTTTTAACATAGACTTTGCACCCCTTCCTCCTATTACCCATCAAACACTCAATGCTCTTCCCTCTTCAGCCACCCCTACCCTACACATACTTGATTCCTCACAGATCACTCAACCTGACTCCTCTGTTATTCCCACTCAACCTCTTCATCGTGGCCATCGATCGATTACCACTCCTTCTTATCTGCAAGACTTTCACCTCGACATGACCCTCCCTTCAAGGACTGAACCGTCATCCTCCACAAACTTGGTTCCGTCATCCTCCACAAACTTGGTTCACACTTCAGGTACTGCCTATCCTCTCTGTTTTTACTTATCTTATGCTCAACTTTCTCCCAATCATAAAGCTTATACCACTTAGCTCACCCTTCTCAAAGAACCTACCAGTTTTTCCCAGGCTGTTCAGCATCCACAGTGGCGTGAGGCCATGCATCTTGAAATTGTTGCTTTACAAGCTACTAGAACTTGGAGCTTGGTTCCTTTGCCTTCTCATAAATGGCCAATCGACTGTAAATGGGTCTACAAGATCAAGTTGAAAGCTGATGGGACAGTTGAACGGTATAAGGCCCGGCTGGTGGCTAAGGGATACAACCAAATTGAAGGCGTTGATTACCAATAAACCTTCGCCCCTGTCACAAAAATGGTCACTGTCCGTGTCTTACTCAGTGTGGCAGCTTTGCATGGTTGGCATCTCCACCAATTAGATGTTAACAATGCATTCTTGAATGGCGATTTGGATGAGGATGTTTACATGTCACTACCTCCTAACTTCGGACGAAAGAGGGAGACACGAGTTTGTAAACTCCATAAATCCCTATATGGCTTGAAACAAGCCTCTAGAAAGTGGTTTACCAAGCTGTCCAATGCACTCAAGGCTGCAGGATTCCACCAGTCTTTATCTGATTATTCTTTGTTCGCCCGCAGCTATCATGGTAACTTTTTAGCATTACTGATATATATGGATGATGTGATATTGGCTGGAAACAATTTGCAGGACATAGAGAACACCAAGCTTTTCTTGTCCAAACAATTCAAGCTGAAAGACTTGGGACAACTTAAGTACTTCCTTGGCATAGAAGTTGCAAGATCATGGAATGGGATCAGTTTGTCATAGAGAAAATACACCCTCGACATTTTGAATGATACAGGATTTTTGGGTGCCAAGCCATCCCGGTTTCCTTTGGACCAAAATGTATCATTAACACAATCTGATGGGAAGCTCTTGGAGGATGGATCAACATACAGAAGGTTAGTTGGAAGGTTGATATATTTGACTATAACTAGACCCGACTTGACTTATGTTGTGCACATCTTAAGTCAGTTCATGGACAAACCTCGGCAACCCCATCTAGCAGCAGCTCATCAAGTTCTCAAATATATCAAGCAAACATCTGGACAAGGCATCATGTTACCATCCACGGGTAACCT
>Ga0325402_1000257_pt1 | contig 32865 bp, 14 predicted proteins | sample PopdelMetagenome_22_FD_207212 | JGI IMG/M metagenome (GOLD analysis project Ga0325402, IMG submission 207212) | Populus deltoides microbial communities from Bellville, Georgia, United States - Xylem-PdKOR-R3 | ecosystem: Host-associated > Plants > Phyllosphere > Stem > Wood/Secondary xylem... | reverse complement strand
TTTTATTTTAACTCGATAGTAAAAAGGTAATTTTACGCTGCAATGAAAAACCCACTCGCTATGTATTTTTGTTAAGTATGATTGTAATGGGAGAAGTGGCGGTGATTTTGCTTGTTGTGAAGGAACTCAATGCAGGGACTCAAATAATCAAACAAACGTGTTCCATGGTTTATGGTTTTAGCTACTGTTATAACTTATAAGAATTGGCTCCGCCGGCGCTCGACTGGTCTGGTCGGACCTGTCAATCAGAACCAATAAGCCTAGACTCGAGTCGAATTGGTTTTTAAAATAGATTATCCCCACTGTGAATCAACAAGTATGTGATAACATTCTAATATCAATTGATCGGATAAACCAATGAACCGAAGCTCTTTCTAACTCCCATTGACCAAGGCTGATTTACATTCTCCAGGGCCTTTACTATAAGAATGACCCGAAAATCATAGACAATAATGTTTTTTTGTGACCAGAGCCAGTTTAAGCGCTAAGAACCACTTGAGCAACAATTTAAGCCATTTTCATTTATATTTTTTTCGTAAGATCTCTATTTATCTTAAGCCGACTCTGTACCAGACGCAATCTATGTCAGCCACTTTCTTTTCTATATATTTTCTTAATTTTTATATGTATATGATGCTCCAGTTCTTCCATGGCTGAATTTCATCAGGTAACAAGAGAATTAAGGTAATGGTTGCAAGAACAGGGGGGGGTGGGGGGGATTAATCATTGCGTTGTTGCTATGAAGAGTATGGGAATCTTCCTTTCATCTTTATTGTACATACAAAGACAATATGCTGCCCTTTGATCGCTTTCTTCAAGGCTTAAGCAAAACCCTAAAGAATATTGCAGGTGCAATTTTACGTACAATAATCAATCACTGTTTATGCTTTGCATACTTGGAATCCACGACAGGAACATAGTGGGTTTCTCATGCTTTAAAAGATGAGGCAGACAGCAGACACAAAAGCACGCAAACTAATATTAACCCAAACCTTGTTCGTGGCCACTCTTTCTAGTCATCTCTTTCTAGGGGGACCTCTAACCCATTTGGATACTTTTTTTTTTTAATTTGCACTTAATTTCTATGTTCAAGGAGCTGCAAGTTGATTAAAAGTAAATAAATAATAAAAAAAATACTTAATTACAATATTTAGACATGTGATTCAAGACTGTGATGACACAGTCAACACATATACATGCCAAAAGTTTGGTTGGAAAAGACACACAAATATATATATATAAAATAACAACTACTGTGAATATACAAATGAATTAATTAAATACAAAGTTTTTACCCTAGTCTTAAAGGGATTCATGAGTACTGTTAATGCTGCAATATAATAATTAATCTGCATAATTGATTTATGGCCATCGATCATGAATCAAGCCTTTGACATGAGAGTGGAATTGTGGAGCATTAATGCTGACATTTTACCTAACATCCATCTTTTTCTTTGATAGAAATAGCTAGGTGCTTGTTCGTTTCACAGAAATGTCGCACCAGTGATTAGGGCAAAGCACACCAGCTTGTTAATTTGTTTAAATCAAGTAATTATTATATTAAACAGCTGAAAAGGAATTTGATTCTTTGACATTAATTAGCTCCACCATTGATTTAATTAGTCCTTTTTTAATGGTTTTATTGATTCAGAATAACTACTGACTCGTGGATTTGCAAGTTCATCTCTTTGAAATAATGTATCAGTTCAGTTAATTAAGAAGTAATGTCGTTTTGTAAATTTGAAAGTAAAAACTTATATATATATATATATATATATATAAAATCAATCAATTATAATTTTTAGTTTATGCATATTTTCTAATATATTTATTTTTTAATCTTTTTTATTGAAATTATCTTATTTACAAGATTTATTTGTTTCTTTTTCCTTTGGTATTACTTGAATTACAACAATAATCTATAATGGTTTTAGTTTTTTTTTTCTTGGATATTTCAATTTGCCCCTTTGACATTGCAATAATATTAGTTCGGGATTGTTATGTCTATCTTCGAAAGGGACCAAGAGGTGTCAAGGAAATATTTTATTACTTATTTTTGCAAAATAAATTTTAATTTTATTAGTTTATAGGAATTAAAACTTTGGGGATCAAATATTGATAAATATTAAGCCCTTTTAATTTTGTCCTATTTGGGATTGAGTTGTAGGATCAAGGCTAATATTTTTATTTTTTTTCTTTTGATTGTTGTTCTTTTTCTGTTTTTAATTTGATACTCCGATTTTTTAAAAAAATTGACTTAATATTTTATTTTGGTTGAAGGAAAAGGCTTGGTGCTCAGTTTGTCAAAATATATTTAAATTTTGTTGATTTAGAACAATTAGAGATTCAAGGACCATATTGGATTTTGAAACAAATATGAGGGACTGTAGTTAATGAGCAGTGTAAGTCTGGTTGGTGCGTGCAGTTCACACGCCAAAGAGTGAGGGAGGCCGTTTTGGCAACGCGTGCAACCTTCTCAGGTAGCAAAACCGGGCCTTCCATGGTGACTTTAGATGTTGCGTGTTGCGCTCTTCCATATAGGCAGTGTGTATAATCTTTACAACGACGGTTTTTCATCAAAGCCTTTTTTATTTTTTCTTTCACTCTTTTCTCTTTCCTCTCTTGGGAATTCACTTTGGCCTATCAAAAATTCCAAATTATCCTCTCATTTTATTATTGTTTCAGATTTGATTATTATTTCTTTAAATGCTATATTTCTTTTATGGGTTATTTTGTAAAATTTATAAGTTTTTTTGATCAATTTCACCCTTCATTAAAAAGATTGAGGGTTGAACTCTTATTTCACTACTAGAAAATTAGAAAATATAAACGGAAATATAGATGAAATTTTTCTATTCGTAGATTACAGTGAATTTTTTTAACTGAATATGCCCTCGTTGTATCCATCGGTAAACACTAACGAAAATATCCACTTGGTGTATACTGAGGGCATTATGGTGGGAAAAGAAAGAATGAAAAAAAAGTATAATGACGTGTCATTTTTATAGACAGAATTATCGACGGATTTAAATCTATTAATTAAATTCGTTAAGAAATCCGTCTATAATATTTAATTTATGACTTAACGAGCAACCCTCCTCTCTCTCTCCTCTGTTTCTTCTTTTTCCTCCATTTTTCTTTATAACAAGCAACATCCCCCCCATTCACCCTAACACTTGGTTTGTTAGCACTCTTGTTGAGGATTCCTCACTTCAAGTAATCAAAACAATCATTTTTTATTTGAACTCAATTTTAAAATGTTAGTTTTTTTTCTTGTATATTTTTGTAGTATATGTATTTTTTTTACTTGTTTTATAACTTTTTTCCATAGAAATTTGTTGTATGAATATATGATTTGTACATTATAGGATTTGTTTGAGATTTTATAAAATTGTATTTGTTTGTAAATTTATTTTGAATTTGTAACATAGGTGTTTTGTGATGAAATAAATAATTGATTATTTAACGAGTACGTTTTATATTTTGTTAATTTTATTGTTGAGTTGAAATTTTTTGGTAAATATATAAAAATTTAAATTTATGTAGATAATTGATAATGAATTAGTTGTACTATTAAAATAGTTTGAAAAGTTTGAGTTAAACTAATGTTTGCAAATTTATTTCGTTTACATAATTAATTAATGTGTTGTCATTAATATTCTATATAAGTTTAATATAGGTAATGGATGATCGTTTATGGATATATCGAGATTCACTCAAAGAGTTGTGGATGATGGATTATTGTAATGGGGTTTAGAGTTTTATTAATTAGGCATTATCTAATCCAAGAAATATTAGTGAAGACGATATTTGATATTCATGTAATCCGAGAAATTATCTACATAATTTCTATATAAGTTTAATATAGATAATGGATGATCGTTTATGGATATATCGAGATTCACTCAAAGGGTTGCGGATGATGGATTATTATGATGGGGTTCAGAGTTTTATTAATTAGGCACTATTTAATCCGAGAGATATTAGTGAAGACGATATTAGATATTCATGTAAGAAGTATAAAAATAAAAAGTTTCTCAATCCAAATGTTGTAACAATGCATCTTCTACAAAAAAAATTCATGGAGAGATACTTGTGTTGATTTGCACACGAAGAACGATATGCTTAAATTATTCAAGAGAGTTGAAAAATAATTACTGTAAATATCACTGTCATTGTTTACTCACCGCTAGAATTACAAACTATTTGTTTGATGGTTATATGTAAAATTCATCGAGGGGAATATTGACGAAAAAAAAAATAACCGATAGAATTACATACGGTTTTTCTATCAGTGATATGTTATATTTATTGATGGAAATACCGATTGAATAAAGAAGGTAAAAAAAAATAGCATGTTTTTGCCATAAGTAAATCCATTAGTAAAATTATTACTGACAGACTACAAATTAATGACGAGAGTTTTTCCAACGTAGTATTTTCGTTCATGAGCTCATCGGTAAAATTCATATCGACAGCCTGTGAGTCAAATACCGACATAAATTTTCATCAATAAATCTAAAAATTCTGGTAGTGTTTTATTTTTTAAATTTAATCATCATTCTTTTAATTGTTATTTTTAGTTTTTGATCCTTTTGTGAAATTGAGGGTTTTTTATTTACACTAATTTTCTTTGTTAGTTTCATCATTTCACGTTGGATTTTTATAAAAAAAAATGGGCTTCATGATTTTCTTTTTATTCGATTTTCTTGATTTTATTACCTGGACTCTGAGTTTGGCGGGTTAGCCCGGGTTTACTCCGGTTTTTTTAGGGTTTTATTTTTAAAAAATTAATATTTTTTCTATTTCATATTTCAACATTCGATTGTATTAGAATTAAGCTTCGTAATTTTTTCCGGTTTGTTTTCTATTAGGTTATCTTATTTGCATGATCCAGGTTGGGGATAGTTTGGTGGGCTTATCTGTTTTGCTGGTTTTTTAGGATCCATTTTTTATTTGAATTTTCTTTTGATTTCATCATTCTACATTGGATTTGTTCGAAATTGAACTTCATCAAATTTTTTTTTATTGGCTTATCTCAGTATCATAATCTAAGTTGTAGATTTGACATACTCACTTTAGTCAACTTGGTTATTTTTTTATTTCTTTTTTTTTTTAATTTTACTATTTTGCATTGAATTAGCTAGAATATAAGCTTCATCTCTTTTTCATTTTAGTTGTTTTTGTTTAGGTTCTCATAAAAACTTTTTTTTCGTTTAGATCAATCCAATACCCTGAGCTGAATTTTTTTTTACTTCTTTAAAATACCCTTGCATTGACTAGATTTTCTTTTTTACTGACAAAAAAAAAAATTGTTCTGGCCCACGGAATAGCACACGAACATAAATCTAAGTTGCAAACTAAATTATCATATAGAATACATATCACCATTAATTTTGAAAAAAAAAATATATTGATGGATGGATACATTGGAGATAAACTATAGATTAAATTAATTAATTTTTGTTATAATATTTTTGTTGACAATAAAAATACTTTCTAAAAACTAATTTACACATCAATCAAAACTAAAATATATATTATATAAGGTATATAATACGTTTCCTAATTTGAAACCTCTATTAAAATTGTTTGTCTTGATGCAAATATAAATTTTCCATGTCAAGAAATAATTAAAAAGGCAGAACACACACTATGGCTCCTCCACCATTTCCTTCTCCAACCGTCGTCGCTGAATAAATAAATAAATAAATAAGTTGAAGAAAGTGAAATAATCATTAAAAATATGCCACGTTTTGATCCCAGAAACTAAAAAGATAAAAAGGATGGAAAAGCAGTTGCCCCATGAACACCATTTCAACCTTCAATGGCTTTAAACTTTCAACTCCAATGTCAGTCGCACATCACTGGCACTAACCATAATTATAATTGTTTAAGGTGCAAGAAGGATTTATATGGTTAAAAAAACCTGTATAATATCATAACTTTGGCTGGATTAGCGTTTAGCAACCAAAGAGCTTCAGACTTTGCTCCAAATGGCAAACCTGCTTTCTCTCAGAACACCAATCAACTTAGCTTCAGGTGGCACAAGCACATCTAAAATTTCCAATTTCAATATATTTTCCCCTTTCAAAAGTTCAACAAAAACGTGTAAAAACCATTCTACGACCAGTTACAATAGAAGATTGTTAAGCTAAGATCCAATCAATGATGCACGCAGGAGACATGGAAAGGAAAACATTTTTTTTTTATGTGTAACGGATAAGAAAAAGGAATAAAACAAACAAAAGCTAGGAGAGTATCATGGCTCAGGCTGCATTTTCTCACATTCTTCTCGAATTGACTGGAAAAGAACAGTGGAGAGGTACCGCTCGCCGAAGCTTGGAAACACAACCTGGGAACATCACAATATGAAATCAGTTCACGTGTATGGAATTCAAGAAAAGAATAACAACAGTAAGGTAGAAATGCACATTCTATGATTCATACTACTTTTAAGTGCTAACGGCAAAGGGGAATTGCATGTCTAGAAGTGGTTGATGACAGGCTCAGATTTCTAAGCAAACTAGCTTTTCTAGTTGTTGATGTCAAAAAGTGAAGATAGTGGAAGCCAGTTGCTTGTGTATAAACTAACTAGTATGTTTTAGTGAAGTGGTCGAGGATCTATCCTTTTTTTTTCCAATTGGAAGGTGTTTACGAGACCCCAACAAGTTGATGGCCAAAACAAGAATACTGGCCAAATCAATTAGCCCCCAGCAATTAATTTACATTGGATTAGCATCTTTAAAACATGGTCAAACCAGTATACTGAATGAATGCATCCATCAAATACCAAGGTTAAACAAATCATCATAGAAATCATTCCAATTCATAAACTCATGCCTCCAAGGTGCCAGAGCATAAAAAGAAAAGGGAGTTCGTCTGGCACAGGCAATGCATATAAAAGTACGACCCCCCTGTAGCTTAAATTTCACACACCAAAAACAGGGGAGGTCCATTTAGTAGGAGTAATCAAATATGACTAAAACAGTAGCTAGAATCACACCAATAAATGCATGTCACTACCTTGTCACTCTGGGTCCAATGTGACTCTGAAACTTCTATGCATCAACAAATCACTTGACAACAGCCATTAATTTCTTAGCATCACTCACATTTTGACCTTAATTTATCTAGAACTGTTTGTTTCTGTGCCAGTGGACACTACAATTGCATGAAATCCAGTGTAACAAGCAAAACTCTTAAGAATATTCCAGTCTCCAAAGCTTCCTGGTAGTACTTTCGTGGCGCCTTTATTGGTGTAGATGGATTATATTGAATATGTAACTACAGGTTCCCAAAAGTTACTTGGAATGTCTTCTTATTTTCATAAATGTTGCTCAATATGCAATAACTCCTTTCGGAAAGAGACATGACATGTAAAAAAGTTCCATTACCATTTTTCCCTTTCATAGCAGGGCCTCCATCAAACCCCACATTCCAAATATTTCAGCCAATTTGTAAGGTAGGCTACTTTGAAGCATGAAAGGTGGTTATTTTTCAAAGGTACAGGAAAAACAATACTAATTAAAACTTCAAATCCATTACAATCTATTTGAAAGGACTTACTGCAATCAGCTTCCCTGCATTCTCAGGTCTCTTTCCGACCTTAATTGCAGCAGCTGCAGCTGCTCCAGAAGATATGCCGACCTAGTAATAAAGCATTCATCAAATTGTGTATTAAAAAAAAACACGCAATGAATATGAGAGAGAGAGGGAGAGAGTAGGATGGAGGTCACAGGGAAAAGGAGAGCTTAAACTAGAACAAAGTAGTGGTATATCATCACTAGTAGAAAGAAAAAGGAGAAGCTGCAGCACACTGTGCTAGCACTTCTCATCATGAAGACTAGGTACATGATAACATCCCACATATTAGTTACCAGAGTCTGTCTTGGGATGGACTCATGCATCACTTGTGAAAACAGAAGACTTGGTTCATAATTCAGAAAAATAACAGAGAAGGAGCAGGATGTGGTAAGTGGCAAATTCATAAGCAAAGCATAATTAATGGCCAAGTATATTTGATAGCAAAGAAAGCGATGTAGTTAATCATTTCATAAAATTAAGGTGAACAATGATTTAGTAGTCCATCAATTTTTCTTGTCTCACATATTAGCTTTAAACTTACTTTTAGGGCTTGCATGCGTGTGGATATACATGCAATGCAATTGGGGTTCAGAGGAAATTCTACTTTGCTTTTGTTTCAGATGGGTTAAAGTTAGATTGAAAGGACTAACCAATAAGCCTTCCTGGAGCGCCACTTGCTTTGCAGTTTCAACAGCTTCATCACTTGATATCTGCCAAATAACCAGCAGTGAGAATTAAGATGGGTAAATGCAATAACCAACTGTAAGTGCAAAAAGGGATTTAAACAGCATTTTAAAACATACACTGATGCCTTCGAAAGAAACAAACTAGCAGTTCAGCTGCATAGGCATGGTGGGCATGGGTTTGGTCAACGCTAAATATGCATGCAATCACTTATTGTCCCACGAACAAATAAACGGAAGTGCTATCAAAATTGTTAGCTTGATAGATATATCAAGCTCAGCAGGAACCACCAAGGGAATACGCTTGTGCTCTAATCTAAGTTCATAAATAGGTCACATCTCTATAATTATACTGCAGGATGAAGAAACCAATCCTATTCAATTAATATAACACACAAACATGGTTGTTCATTGATAAAAAATAAAAATAAAAAATGATTTTGTATGATGGGAAACTAAGATTTTGCAGCAGCAATACATGTCTAATGAATGAAGTTACTAATTATCAAGATTAAAAACACGATGCAGTTTCTCAAACAAGCAAAGCATCATCTATATATCACATATTTTTTTAAGTACAATACAAAACATTTTTGTGGCCTCATTGCTTGAGTGCTGGGGTTGAGTGGTTCTTTAGCACACATGTATGTATCAAATTTTAATTTAAGATTTTATATGCCTACCAACTCACATCACAGTCCATAATGATACAACGTGATTTATCATAGTTCAGTAATCAATGTCCAAATGACTTGGGCAATCAATTAATTATATATAATGAGATTCAAACTGTGAGACAAAAGAATGATTAGATTTCAACCTCAATTACTTCATCAACCACATCTCGATCCAAATTCCTTGGTACAAAACCAGCTCCAACCCCTTGAATCTTGTGAGGACCTGCGTTTTTAATTAAATAATATACAGTCCTTTAATTGTTAAAAATAGTAGAACCTATCACAATAAATTGGAAGTGAGTAGAATTTACTTACCAGGCTTTCCACCTGAGAGAATGTTGCTTTCTGAAGGTTCTATACCAATAACCTAATTTATTCAAATGTTAAATGGGAAACAACACATAAAACAGTACATATTACAAAATTCTTCTTGAACACAATTCTCTGCCAACCAGATGACCAAATTACAGCACATATGCTTGGAATTCACTCCATCTTACATGCTTTATGAAGTTTAAAATTTGGTTGGTCAACAAGCTGAAAAGGGTATCAACAGAAAATGGTGTTCACATATGGTTTGCCTTTTGTCCTTTTCTTTTTTCTTTTATTTTTTGTTCAAGGAATGTCATTTGACAATGCTTAACAGGAAATACAAGTACCTTAATTTTGGGATTCTTCTCCTTGAGGAACTGACCAACTCCAGAAATGGTACCACCAGTTCCAATACCAGCAACAAAAATATCTACCTTGCCTCTTGTATCTTCCCAGATTTCTGGTCCAGTTGTTTCATAGTGTATCTGCAATAGAACATTCATTTAAATCCAAATTTTGGGTTTCTGGATCTATGTGCCTCCCCATTCAAATTCTACAAGTTCTCTCGAGGAAGGTGTCCACAGAATCAAGTCCATGGCCAAACAAAATGGAGTCTTTCAATAACTAGATAATTTGTGATAAGGTTCAATCATGAACTGCATAAGGTTCAATTAAAAACTGCACAACTCCGAGGATCTAAGAAGAATTCTAATGTGAAAGATGTGTCCAACCAAGGAAAAAAATTCCTTCTTTCATGATTAGGGATCTTTCCCTCCCCCTGGGTTAGTGCAGACCAGATGAAACCATGCCCACATGATAGCAGCAAACAATAGAAACTGACTCAACAGGAATAAATCAGTGAATTTTAATAAAGATCCTCAGGTAGACAGATTATCAATGGACAAAACTCTTCAGTAACCTTAGGATTTGCAGGATTATCAAATTGTTGAAGCATGTAAGCGTTGGGTGTTCTTTTCACAATTTCTTCAGCTTTCTGAACTGCACCCTTCATGCCCTTTGCTGCATCAGTTAAAACAAGCTCAGCTCCAAACGCTTTAAAAAGAACTCTTCTCTCTAAACTCATTGATGCTGGCATTGTCAAGATGAGTTTATATCCTTTTGAAGCAGCTATAAATGCAAGGCCAATGCCTGTGTTTCCACTTGTAGGTTCCACAAGAACACTCTGAAAACAGAGAATAATTCCATTGGAATGATTAAAAGATCCATGCAAGAGCCACTATATTTTATAGAGTTACCGATCTACCACGCTTGGTCCATAATAATGATGCAATGAAATAATTCAAATGTGGCTTGTGCTTGTGCAAGAAACCACAATTATAAACATATGAACAAATATTTATTACAATTCAAAAGGGTCAAATTAACAAGTAGATGTTTCAGCACATCAATTGAACATAGAAAAATTAGAGAAAATGACTACAATTTGAAATGCACACATAGCTAGATAGAGTACATGACCAGTAATCGACACAGGTACCCGTCTTCAAAAGATGCCCACTTGCTTGTGTAAATGTAAGTGCTATGCAAGGGAAGCATGCATTTTGATAAAGAGTATTGATCAAGTCTCATCCCAATGCAATAGGATAACCCAACCCTTTAATGATCCCACAACAGAGAGAGCACATGAAATTAAACAAAGATTTAACCATTGTTCTGTCTGGTCAAACTTTGCAACAAACCATTCATGCATATAAAATTTGTAAATAACCACTAGTTTGGATGCACCTTTCACTATCTTTCGCAAGATGTACCACATCTGAGCTAAGCAAACAAAATGTAAAGAGGCAAAAATCAATGCTGAGAACTCCACAGCGGATTGCAATTTCCAGATGCATGCACAGGTTTATTACCTTTCCAGGAGTAATAAGTCCTTTTTGCTCAGCATCAGCTATCATACTATGACCTATCCTGAAACCCAACATAAGAAACAATGACAAAATATGAGAAACGCTAATGAGGATACAGGCATATTTGCAGTCCTATCCCAAGAGATCTGGGACAAAGTCAAATATCAACATAAAGTGTGCAAATTCAGACTTCAATTAATAGAATCATCCGCTAATTGACTATGAACTGTGGATGTTTAAACAGATTTCAGGAATATTTCACCTGATTATGCTTGACATTTTACTGTGGCTTCTACCTTTTCATCCAATCATTAAGCTTGCTAATTATGTTTATGCAAGATAAAAGATATTGCAAAATTTTGAGTTCTTAGACTTGCGATTTCACCATCCTCACCTGTCTTTGACACTGCAACATGGTTCCATGATCTCAAGCTTGGCAGCAATGTTTGCAACAGAACCCTTTACGATATTATTTAGGTAAACCATAGGAGTTTTCCCAATAAGCTGCATCACAAAGCAATTGACAAATACCAGTAAACTAAGAGCTTTTAGTTGGCCCGTATTCACAAGCAGCAATGATAAGTTAGTAAAAAAAAAAAAAGTAATGAAAATTCATATGATGCTTGATAATTAAAAAATACGATATAAAAAGAACTAAAATAAGGAAATTTATCGTAAGGAACAACCGAGTTCTTATTAAAATAGAGTATAGACAAAGTCCAGAGGTCAACTCTAGTTGCGATACATGTGAAGCACAAAACAACATGAGAAAATTAAATTGAATAGCACATTTAACTGGAATGCAGGGAGAGAAAGCTGTTCTCCAATTCAAATTGAAATGATTACAGATTATAATCCCACGGGCCATACAGCAACAGCATTTCATTGAGCAAATTTCCATGATTAACCAAGTTCAACCTCAAATTCCAAACAAATAAAGCCAACCAAATTCCCCAATTCCCATAAACCATTGCAAAATACACTTGATTATGCCACTTACAGTAAAATCCTTTTTCATCGTTAAGTTCAATTCTCAAGGAAAAACACGAACCCAGATCAGAATTCTCTTAATTTACTCCAAAACCAATTTCAATAACCACTGACATCAAGAAAATCAACACTCTTTTAAATAAACTTAAAACAGAACCCACCTCACAGATCCCTTAAATTACTCTAAAAACCACTTGCATTTACCTCCTCTAAGAATCAAACTAAAACCCATTCTAATAAACTACAAAATAAAAGTTGTAGACTTTAAAGAAAGCCCACTTTAGAAATCACATAAAAGAATCAACCAAGCCTTACCTGAGTAACATTCCCGGCAATGTTGAGACCTTCAATCTCAGTCTCTGGTTGCTTAACAGACACTGCCTTGCACACCACAGGAGAAGACGAAGAAGAAGCAGAGTAAGACACTGACTTTGGCTTCTGTTTGAGCTTCTTGTTTTGTGTCAGCAACCACAGTTGAGTTGCTGTTGGTGATGCTGTAGGGCCCGCCAAGAGGAGAGACTCTGGTTTTAGGGGTTTGTAGAATGGTGAGGTCAACGGATTCATCATTAGAGACGAGGAGGACGCCATTTTTTGGGTAAGGGAGGGAGAGAACAAGAAGTCTGGACTCTTTGCTTAACGATCTTTGTTGTGTTTTGACTTGCGTGTTGCTTATGTTGCTGTTGTTGTCGATAGGATGTGTGAAGGTATTCTTTCACTCGGAATTGTGATAAGCATTACGACCAAATTCATTTCTTTTTATGCATCGAAGCATTCTGTCATTTGATATTTTTTTCGGAAAATGACCAACGCCATTGTTATCGAAGTTATTAAATCAACCCGGCTCATTCATGACTCGATCCAAGTGATGAGTTATAGGTTCTAGAGGTTAATTTATTTTTTTAATTTAAAAAAAAAAGTTATATATATATATATATCAAACTATGTTTTGATTGGAAATAACTCTCACTCTATGTTTTTAAAATAAGCTCAATTCAAGTTCTGAATTAATCTATTAAACCGGACTAGGTTTAATAATAATTCACATTATAACAAGACAAAAATAATATGAATGCATTATAGAAGGAAAAAAAAATAGAAGAAAGATTCATTATACACACTTTAGACACATATCATTCACTAGAAATAATATAATTATCACTTTGCCTTTCTCAAAAAACAAAAAAATAATAGCTTTGGTGTTAGGGTAATTCGGTCTTTTTTCAAGGTTTATCCTTTGTTTTTTAGATTGATTGTGTGTAGAATTTTTTTTTTAAATACAGTTAAATATCTAAATTACCCTTAAGTAAAATTTTAAAACCTAGCATCTAAGGTTTTTCCATCTTATTTTTTTAAGTACAATAAAATAACTCAATCACTTTTAAAAACAAAATTTTATACCTTGTGTTTAAGGGTTTATTTGTCTTTTTATTATGGTTTTTTAGTTATTATCAAGTTGAACTAAGATAATTTAGTTTTGTAATAAATATATAATATTATTTAATTGAAAAGTTGTTATTGCATGGGAGACGACAAAAGTCTTATGACCCTTCCGCTATATTGTTGGAATCTTCGCGCCATCTTCTTTCTAATAGAGCGGCACGTGGCAATAGTAGTGGGCTGTTTGTAACTGATAGTGTTTTTTTTTTTTGTCTCTTATTCTCTTGAAATTCAAGCTGGCCATTTAAAATTTCAAAGTTGTCATCTTATTTTTTGACATTTCAACTTTGGTCCTTATTCTTTTTTATTTCTAATTTTTTGTATTGACCCGTTTGCAAAATTTTAATTTGTTTTCAATTTAATCCTTCAATCTCTATTTGTGATATAGTATTTTTTTTTCAATTTGGTCCTCATTCTTTTGATATTTTTTTCTTGGGTCCTTTTGTTAAAATGATTTTTCTTTTCAATTTAATCTTTTGATCAAAATTTTATAGTTATCCTCTAATTTATTTTTTATTTCAGTTTTGATCCTTATTCTTTTAATTGTTATTTTTTTTGTTTTGGATCCTTTTGTCTAATTATTTTTTTTTTAATTTTATCCTTCAACATTTAATTGATTGAGAATTAGACTTCATGATTTTTTTCATATATATTACTTATAGTCTAATGATTTAGGTCATGAGTCTAAAAAGTTAGCGCGAGTTGACATTGAATTTTTTTTACTTATTTTCTTTTTTATTTCATCATTCGACGTTAGTTTTTTTTTTTAAGTGGGTTTCCTGATTTTTTTTGTTTACTTTTATATCGAGTTATCCTGATCTCATGACGTAGACCATAAAATTTAACAGATTAACTTAGATTAACTCAACCCTTATTACACGTTTTACAAATTTATTATACTAACTCAAATTAACCTGTAATTAATTTTTTTAATATTTTTTTACTCAATTTTATCATTCCGTGTTTAATTCTCTTCTTCTAGTTTTGACAAAAATGGCAAGTGGTCTCAAATTCCACGAAGGTGTGATAAATATTGACTTTGCTTCCTAGAAACTTAACTCGAAAATATTGGGTATTAAAAAACTGTGAGTATAAAATGCATAATGGATGCCAAAAAAAAAATTGACATTATTATACAATTAAGGAGAAGAGTTTTTCAATTGGGGCAATAAGAATGAGCAAAAGGCTCCACAGTCAAGCCCCCATAATCGACCAATTAAGCCAAGAGGGATCCTCTAAATTAGTGGGCAAATCTTTTTGGTTCGTGTTTATGATGTAGTAATTTGGCTTAGAACTATTTTGATGAAAAGAAAGCAAATTAGTAATTTACCAGAGAAATGAATAGGAAAATTTTCTCTTAACAAATAAAGAATAGGATTGTTACAAACATGAATTACACAACCAAAACTACAAAGAATAGGATTGGTTCAGTACAAATCAAATCCACATAATTACTAGAACGTCTCTGAAATCGCAAGGGCCAAAGGCCAGTTTTTCACAACCTTCTTCTCAAACCTTCCCAATTCTATCAAAAGAACCATCGCCAGCACTATTCCCATTTCCTTCGACAAAAGCATAGTACCTCAACAAGAAAGCAAGAACCAAAACCACCCACTCAAGGCAAAAAATCAACAAACAAAGCCCACCAGCCAGCTTCAAGATTACAGCACCGTCTTCTTCTCTTACATAAGACTTCAAGTAGCCCAAGAAATCACCGGTTTGAGTAAAGATAAGGACAGAAACTGATCCTTGAAATATTGCTGTTAGAGAAGTGCTGGCCATGTGAGCTGCATACCATTTGTTGGACCCAGATAAGGTCGCAGAGCAGCCCGATACAGCTGCGATGATGGTGACCACGTGGAGGAGAATGACAAAGAAGCCGCAGAGGGAAGGGAATAGGCGGAGAGAAAGAGTGAGGAATATACAACTAGAGGCTGCACATAAGAGAATGTAGTTGCATATAACGAAGAATTTGTGGAGTGAGTGGTGGGATTCAGTCACTGGGCAAGATTTGTGATTGTTTATGAGACCCATTTGAGATTTTTGATGATCTGTTGTAACTGGGGACTGGTTTTGAAGATTGAGATAATTTGTTGAAGGGGATATTGGGATATCTAAGCATATATATCATGCAGCAGGGTGATGGCCGTTGAAAGAGGGTTTGCCAACGGCTAGTTTTCCTTTTATGATCTGATTGGTCACCAGCAATGCTAGTGGGCTGACTAGTTGCAACGGCTACTTTTAACGTTGTGATATGATTTGAAGTTAATGCCAGTTAAGTTTATTGCGCTGAACTACTAACCCAATAGCAATATTTAAATGAAATTGGTAAAAAAAATAGCAATGCTGATAATTTTACAAGAAATATTCCCAAAGAATTTTACAATTTAGTTGGTTCTTTCCAGAGCTGTGCAGGTTACCCTTCACGCAACAATCTTGAAGCTCATATCCCAAGTACAAAGCTTGTTGTCTATCCATTATGCAGACAAGAGCCATCTGGACTCCCTGCATACCTGTTATCATATCTTGGTCTTCAACCGTCATGATTAATTCACCTTCGAGCAGGTAACATTCCTTACCATAGCTTGAAACATAATTGTCGTCTTTCTATGGAGCCAACAAATCAATTGTTGCGACGCATTGAACACAGAAATATCTAGTCCAAAAAGTAGTCATCTAATGCTTCCTAAGAAATGAACTGTAGAAGTCGCAGATTCAATAATATGAGGGTGTTTTTCTTTGTATATCAGTTATCTCGTAAAGTTTTGTATAATCTACACAAAACCCCCCAACTCCCATCTTTCTTTTTCACAAAGCAAGACAGGAGGCTTGGTCTTACAATTAGAAACCGTTTCTCCAAAAAATCAATTTTTTTTTTCATATACTAAAATTTAATATAGTTAGTATGTTTTTAATTATTTTGATGTGTTGATATTAAAAATAATTTTTTAAAAATAAAAAAACATCATTGATATGTATTTCAACATAAAAAATTATTTAAAAAATAACCACTACCACATTTTCAAACATGTTACCACATTTTCAAGCATGTTCTCTTGGTTTTCAAGCATGTTCTTCTTGGCTACCGAGACACTGAAAACATATTTTTGGGTTTATTTATTTTTCAAAAAGAAATTGAAAATCAACACAAAAATAGTTGAAAACAAGACAAAAATAGTTGAAAATTTGACGTACCAATATAACCGTGCTAGGACAATGAACATAGTCGGAAACTTGTTTCAAAATCAAAGAGTACAAGTTCAGTAACTTAATTTCGTATCTAACAAACATTCACCAGGCATATTGCTCGAACATACATTTTGAGCTAATTGATTCATTCGTACATACTTCAGTTGAAAAGATGGCCAACAAGCAAAAAAGAACTGCAAACATGTCAGCAGGATATGAGAAAGTTCAGTAAAATGTAACATAGTATCATTACAACCTGTTCAATCTTTCTGTTGGGTACTCACAAGCAGGCCCCGAAATATCCTCACTGTTACTAACAACTCATTTTAAGCAAACTGACAAAATAGTAATCAGATTTCCCCAAGATAAATCTGTTTGTCGCTGCTGCATGATCCAAAGATAGGTTCAGTAGGGTGGAAGACACACTCATTGACAGATTCATATATAAGCCATGCGATCTGCACTACCAGCAGTAACCATGCTTCCATCTGGTGACCAGCTATATTTTCACAAGTTCTTTTCAAAGTTGTTGTGCTGGTGCCCTTCAAAAATCTTCACACAACGATTTTGTGGTGCAAAGGGGCGCATATCCCAAATGCAGAGCTTGTGTTGTCCATGCCATTCATAAGCAGATATGAGCCATCAGGACTCAACTGCATACCTGTAATCATATCCTGATGGCCCTCAAGTGTCATGGTCACTTCACCCTTGCGGATGTCCCTTACCTTAATATCATTGTCTATAACACCTGTGAATATCTTATCTGATATATCAGAGAAACTGGCAGCTGTGATTTGGTATTTATCTGGAAATGATTGGATGGCACCCTTTGGGCGCATCTCCCAAAGTTTTGCAGTTCCATCATCAGATCCACTTACAACAAGTGGAGCCCCCCTGCGGAAAGGCAGCATAGCATGAATTCACAAAAGAGGAGTGTTCTGCCAATTTCTTTATCTGTTTTCCAGCCTCGACATCCCACCCTGACAATTCTGTCAGGACTGGCTCATATTATCCGGGACCCATCAGTAGTCCAGTGAAGATCCAAAACTGCATTCTTGTGCCCTCTCATAACCATGAAGTTTTTGCATTCCCCATGAATGTACCATAGAAAAATTTCCTTGTCGTGAGATCCTGATGCAATGACATTTCCATCTGGATTGAACTTCTACATACAGCACTCTAGTGACCAGTGAGTAGCATGATAGGTGATTCCAAGCTAGATTTATGCTGTTTTCCATTTTTTCCAGGTCCTTGTGGCCCTGCATATAGAACAGTAGACCACTCCATTGGCCTTGGACCAGAGACGGACAAAGCACTTTCACCCTCTCTAGGAACAACTTGCATCTTGACTTCTGTTATCTCAAAGGACTAAAATCCTGAATTGGAATACAAAATTAAAGTTATTATCCATGCCAAAGAAAATAAGCAATATGGAATAGGAGAAACTTCTAATTGAAATCACAAACCAGGCAGGCCTAAGGACTAGATTTATGGCACTGTTAGCTAAGATTTACAAATATTTCAGAACTTGAAAAAATCCTCTTTTCTTTCTTATTTCAAAAATGGTGATAAAAGCTAAGAAAGTACAACAAAAAGCATACCACATCAAACACAAGCTAACCATTCTCCTACTGAAGTGGGACTACAGGCAAAATCACATGTCAGCATATGATAAAAGAATCAAGGCAGTGAAAAAAATATATATGACTCCCAGGGGGAGGCCAGAGCCTTGAAGCATATTTCATGCAGACCTAATGAAATGGAGCTAAGCACCAAAATTGAAATTGCAAAATGGGTATGAATCTCACACAAAGATAACATGATTTGAACTAAAACCCCCTTCTAACACCTAAATACAAAGCATTGTACTGTACAAAGTTTCAACAAGCATAGTAGCATAAATATTTCCAATATACAACTGTCCGAATCATAAATGTTGAAGCAGATAATGCTCAAAGCAACACAACCAAAACTCACAGCTTGCCAGTGAACAGCAAGAATCACCCATCTCATCAACCAAGAGAAAAGAGAAGATCAGTGCTATACATTAATAACAACTGATAGAAACCATATTTAACCCATCGAAAGACTATGACTAGGCTCTTCCATGTTTCTTTTTGCATGCTGTTTTGAATATCTGTTTGCAACTGCAAACTAGGTAGGGCAAAAGACTAAGGAGCTGTGTAAATTTCAGAAGTTGAAAAAATCCCATGAGTGCAATGAAAGACATAACAGTTGTATCAAATGAAATTCAACTAGTGACAAGGTCACATGTTGGCACAAGACAGAACGAGCTAGAGAAAAATAGAGCTGGTCAAGGCCTCAGAGACATGTAACATGTAATTTGTGGCAATGGAAATGAATCACACAAGAAGCAAAAATAATGAGATGCACACTACGGATCAACTTGAATACCCAAATAGAGACTCCAACAGCAAACTAAATCAGTGTTATTCTTCAGAAACATGAATTTATTTCTAAAACAACGCAGGCGAAAAGCAGCAACACAGTGGAAGCTCACTGCTTAGCACCATTGACCAGAAAGAACAACGGCTCTAAGGAGATTTTGGGATAAAAACTAATAGCAACATTTTCTTGAAACATAATCAATCCATCACCTTTCCATATTTCTCTCTTGTCTTCAACAACACTACAAGCAATGCTTAAAGGAAACAAACATCACTTCCAGACTACATATTCTCATATTCAACAACTAAATAACTATAAGAAATTATAAGAGATAAACACCAGTAAAATGACAGAAAAAATGCATGCAATATTTCTAGGGTTAATATTTTTGGGTTTTCTTAAACTAAAAGAGGACTAAAATTAAGTTAGCTCAAATCCCATAAAGTCAATCTCAATGGTAATCAAAGAATGTGATTTGATTCGAAACATAGCAAAAAATTAGTTCATGTCTAGGGTTTTTTTGCAGGTTTAGCTGAAATAGAGAGGTCTTAAGAGAGAAAGCACCTGGTGATGCAATGTGATGATGGTGAGAGTCTCCTCTCTGCTTAAACCCTGGCCTGCTGGATTGAATTTGAAAGATGTTCCGATCTCTGATACTTTTAAGCGAAACGAAACGTGGATCTCCTCTCTTCTATCTGTTTAATCGAAGAGCCCGTTTTTCTTGGCTGTTAGGCCCAGCCCAGGATTCGGTATTTGGGCCACAAATAAGACGTGAGCCCAAGAAAGGAATAACGGAGTGAGTGATGTGTGTGTTTCCATAGAAGCACGCTCGGAAAAAAAATAAAAAATATATAATAATTTGATAAATTAAATAATTTAGTAGTAAAATTAATGTAGAAAATATTTTGGATGCAAAATCAATAGTACTCTAATAATCTGATGATATTTTTTTATTATTATCATTATTATTATTATTATTATTATTATTATTATTATCTTCTAAGTAATAATTATTATGATGAAATAACTATTTTATATTTCATATAAAATATATTTTTCTCATCATGAATCTTTTAACGGTTTTTCCTCACCTCCATTGCCTTCTCTAGCATCTATCAGTGTTGCCGAGCTCAACTGGTTGCATCACGAACCACCTCCAAGTGTTTCTCTTCCTACGTTATTTTTTCTCTCATCAACACCCATTCCAACCGGGCGTGGATCTACGCTCAATGGATCATGGATTTTATGTAATAATCCAATTTTATTAGGTTTTTTTATCAAGATTCTAGAATTTTAAATATAATTATTTGTATTGTAAGTATTATTACTTATATTATATTTTTTTATGATATTTTTATAAAAATAAAAAGTGATCCCGCGGTGTAGTATTATTAAAAATATTCAACAATTATACGTATTAATATAAAAAAATATTATAATTTGTGTTGTAAATATTATTATTTTTCTTATAATATAAAGTATTTATATAAAAAAATATTATTATTTGTGTTACATTATTTTTTTTATAATTCAACGTATTCATATCAAAGATATTATTATTTGTGTTATAAATATTCTTAGAATTAAAAATAGTATTATTTATATTATTATTTTTACTACAATTAAAAGTCGTTATTACTATCGAAAAAAAACCGCATGGGGATTCTTGATGTTTGAGCTGCCTGCTTGTGCGCTGAGCAGACCCCAATACACACGTGTTGCTTGGATCGCGTCAAGACCTAACTAACCTGGACCTCGCAGACTACAGAACCTAAAATAACCTTGGGTTATTGCCGTGCAGAATATATCCTACCAGAATAGGATCCAAATAGCCTTGGATCCTGCCATATACAGGATTTGAATTTTTTTATAAAAATAAAAGCTGAGTCTAGAGGTAACACGGGTTAGCATACCCTCCGTGGCACTAGATGAGATAAGGATTTTATTATCTTGTTAATTTTCTATGAAAAATAAAATAAAATAAATTATTTAGTCAAGTCAGTCCAATCAACACCAAACACCTAAATTATCTATCTTGTTAATTCAAACCATACAGGACGATAGCTGAATTTTGTTGACATGAAATTGCCATAAGATAACGACGACGACGACGAGAGCCAGTGGTCATCATACTGTAAGGGGAAAAATACTCAAAGAATAATCAAAGTCTAATTCTTCCACTCACTTTCGAAGAACAAATTTCCACGCATTGATTATTCTAATACCTTCCGAGTACAGAGCTAATCAACCTCTTGATTATAATATTACAAGCATTAAACGCCATTAAATTAGAGAGTTTAAGAAGAACTCATTAGTGGGAAATTGGAGTTTAAATAATTCATTCAGTTTAAAGATTTGATTATAATAATTAATCTCAGCATAGATTAAATAAAACCTCTCGAAATTATAGTTTACCTCGGTCGGACCTTGTATATTAATTCAATGATTTATTGGTCTCAAGCCTGACTTTGTTTTTTTCGAATATTTTTAATCAAAATAATATTATTTTATTAAAAAACAAAACAAAACTTGAATGATGTCATTTCAATTTTATTTTAAATTTTTTCTTTTAAAAAATACAACTTAATTTAACTAACCCAATTACCTACTAGTCAATCTACTTGGTGGTAGCTAAAATCTCAAGCCATCTTAGCATTAAAAAAAAACTAAAAAGGATGGTGAAATTATTGTAGTAAAAACAATTATAGCCCAAGACTCATGTTTATTATGAATTATAATAGTGAATTTATAGTGTTTTTGTTCTTTAATTTCACCCTTTTTTGTATATGGTTGATTTGAAATTAAATTTTATGATTGACTTCTATTTGCTTTGCATTATGTTCTTGTGTGGTGGGAGGAAATTTTGATGCTCGATTTGAAAAAAACAAAATCAATTTTATTGATTTAAAATAATTAAAGCTTTATAGAAAAATTCAAAACTTGTCAATTTAATGACTAAGTTTAACAAAAAGATAAAAAGTTATTGTAAATTAGTTAAAGTTGGCCTAGATAAATCTAGTTTCTCATTGTTTTAATATATATATTTTTTAAATAATATTTATTATGTTATTAGCTTAATATTTTTTAAAAAATAAATAAAATTTCAAAATCATAATTTTTTTTTTTCTTTTAGAAAGCATATGAGCAACACGTTTACTTCATATTTATGTCTAGAAAGAAAGAAAAAAATTCTGACCCGCACGGGCCGCAAATCCATGCTCGAAATATCACCGAGTTGCGGTCCTAAACTGAAAAGAAGGAAATAAAAAAAGACTTACTGAAAGAATGGTTAATCATTAATCAAACACAAAAAAAAAAGAAAACATTTCAATAAAAAAAACCCACCATGTCCCTCGACGCCGAACACTCACCGTCTCCTTCCTTCGACAGGGACTGGTTCTTCCCTTCACCTTCTTTCATCCATGAGTCACCTCCTAAATCTCCAAAATCCCACCGCAGATTCTCCGCTACTGCCAAGCATTCTCCTGATTCCATCCTATCTAAATCGCAGTCTTTTCGACCATCCTCCTCTATTCCCCCCCCAACCACTTCTAAATACGGCATACTTCGCCGGCGCGTGGAATTCCCTCGACCACTAATTAAACCTTCAAAACAAGAACAACATGATTCCTTTTTGGACCGGAAACCCGTTGTTCCCAGTGAGAAGAAGCATTCTACTGAGAAGGTTTCTTCCGGGCCATCTGCTCATAGGGTCAGATTCAGATGGGATTTGACCATCACAGTAGCTGTAAGTGTTTATACAGTACCCTTTTTGTTGGTTTGGTTTTGGGAAAGTAATAAAGAAATGTTTTTTGAAGTGGCTTTCTTTCGGGCTGTTGCAGATTGTTATTACTGCTTTGGCTTCGTCGGTACACAAGAATTTTACCTTACATAACCAAGTAATTGATTTGCAAGTGAGTCGTTCTCTTAAGTTTTGATTTTCATTATCAAGATTAGTGCTTTTAAGTCTTCTATGGTTATATTGATTATTTGGAGTCCTTGTTAGTGACTTTGACCTTAATGCAGGATTTTGTTGTTATTTAACTGGGATTCTTTGTATTTTTTATTGCAGGATCAAATATTGAAACTAAATGTTACATTGCGAGCGTGTAATTCATTATCCAATTTAGATGCTTCTGATTCAGTATTGCAGGAGATTGATGATTATGATTATGGTGGTGATAATGGGTTAAAGAATTTGGCTTTGATTGTTTCACTTACGCTATTGTCTATTCCAGTTCTTGCTTTCAAGTACATTGATTTTGTATCAACATCGAGATCGTCGGGTAATATCTGGGAAGCGCTGCTATTGAATAAGCAGCTTGCCTATCGGGTGGATGTTTTCTTATCGGTTCGTCCATATGCGAAGCCTTTGGCGTTGTTAGTTGCGACACTGCTGGTTATTTGTCTTGGTGGCTTGGCAATGTTTGGTGTGACAAATGATAGTTTAGCGGATTGTCTTTGGTTGTCTTGGACGTTTGTAGCTGATTCGGGCAATCATGCTAATTCAGAGGGGATTGGTCCAAGGCTTGTTTCTGTTTCTATTAGTTTTGGTGGGATGCTTATTTTTGCTATGATGCTTGGGCTTGTGTCTGACGCTATTTCTGAGAAGTTCGATTCGTTAAGGAAAGGAAGAAGCAAAGTGGTTGAGCAAAACCATACTCTAATTCTTGGGTGGAGTGATAAATTAGTAAGATTCTGATTCCACATCTTGTTAGTGTGAAGCTTGTTTGCTCTATACATTTGCTGGCAATGTTATATGACGTTTAGTTGTGAATAGTGTAGACTGCTCATCTCAAAGACCTTTAAATAAACTGGGAACAGTTATTTCCTTCCTAATATAAAAATCTCTGAAGAAATTCATAAAAGCACATGGATAACACAAAATAAATATATTTAGCTGTTTGCAGAATATTTTGCAAATTTTTCCTCCGTCACCAATCATTTTGTTCTGAAACCAGGGATCGCTGCTGAATCAGCTTGCTATAGCCAATGAGAGTTTGGGGGGAGGAATTGTTGTGGTGATGGCTGAACGAGACAAAGAAGAGATGGAAATGGATATTGCTAAAATGGAGTTCGACTTCAAAGGAACATTTGTCATATGCAGAAGCGGGAGCCCTTTAATTCTGGCTGACCTGAAAAAGGTATGTGTACATTCTATGATATTGCTTACAAGTTGTAGCATATATCTTCTCTGCTGAAAGCTGTGGTTGCTGGACAGATTCAATCTTCTTCAGTCGTACAATCAATAAGTGATTCATTAATGCTAAATGGCCTGATTAGTTATCCTATCAAAAATTTATGTTTGTCCAATTTAGTTTCAGGGCACGTACCTAATTTTGCTAAAGCATGCCAGTTCCCAAGAATTATATGATTAACTGTTTCTTAAAGCAGCTTAATGCACAATATTGCATTGTATTCTTGAAGATTGCACATACATTTCTTGTCATGGTTTCTTCAGTGAATATTATTTACTCTTCAAGTCCACGTTGAACTTCCTCTCTTCTTCTTCTAAACCTGATGATGGGAGTATCTACTTTGTCATGAAAGGTGAAACCATTATTTTCTCTGTTACTTTTCTTGGTTTAGTAATGCCTTAAGTTTTCAGGTATCTGTCTCCAAGGCCCGTGCAATAATTGTCCTTGCTGAAGATGGAAATGCTGACCAGGTCTGCTACTTGAGTGAAGAAATGATGTGCTTCATATCTGATATCCGATAAGCATTGATAACCGTTAACTCGTTTATGGTTTTTTACAGAGTGATGCTCGTGCATTGAGAACCGTCTTAAGTCTTATAGGAGTGAAAGAAGGGCTGAAAGGGCACATTGTCGTGGAGCTAAGTGATCTTGACAATGAGGTTCTTTTGAAACTTGTTGGTGGAGATCTTGTTGAAACTGTTGTAGCTCATGATGTTATTGGCCGCTTGATGATTCAATGTGCTCGGCAGCCAGGACTTGCACAGGTTAATTGCTGCACTCTTAATACTCTAGTCACATTCTTTGACATCAGTGTGAGCATTATTTACCTTACTGATTTTTTCACTTTGATTTTTACTTCCATTATTATGCTGTAAACTACTTCCCTGCTCGTTTTTTGCATGTGATAAATATGGATGGCTTATGACAGATCTGGGAAGACATACTCGGGTTTGAAAATTGTGAGTTTTATATCAAAAGATGGCCACAGTTGCACGGCATGCAATTTGAGGACATACTAATCAGTTTTCCTGATGCTATACCTTGTGGGATCAAGGTTGCTTCCTTTGGGGGTAAAATTATCCTGAATCCTGAAGACTCATATGTTCTACAAGAAGGTGATGAAGTCCTTGTCATAGCAGAAGATGACGATAGCTATGCTCCAGCAGCATTACCTACGGTGCTTTCATTTTCACTCAGAAATAAAGATTTCTTATAGATTTCTTGCATTCTTTCCCCAAGCTTCCCTGTCTTTGTTCTGTCATCCTATGTGGTATGTGCATAATAAGAGATGGGACTTGTGCCTTACCCAGTTAGCATAAGAAAGTCGTCTTAGCTTGCCTGAGCCAGGATGCTTTTATATCAGAGATAAAATTACAAAATGAAAAGGGAAAGAAAAGGCCATAGTAAATGCAGCAGATATCTGCATAGAGGAAAATAAGGTCAGTCGTACCTATAGATACCCGAGCATACCCATAAATAAATAGATTCACTTCAGTTAGTTTTAGCATTTTGTTGGCCTTTAGGTAATTATGTTGTTGCACATATATGCATGAACTCTTTAGCGTGGTACATGTTGCAGTGTGGTTGGGATACTATCGCTTTGCATCTGATGTGTCTACCATAGACCCTTTGAGGATGGTTCTTTTCACTAAATAATAGATCGGTGTAATTTAGTGAAGGATATCTTGTGTGCTTTTGATATGATGTAAAGAAATCAGTAAAATTGAAAAGGAAACAAAATGAAAACTAAAACAGCAGATCATGGTCAGGTTGGCTGTTCTATATGAAGAACCAATTCAGATGTGTACGCTAGAATGTTTCCTTCGGTGGAAATTAGGTAAGTGGGTAGACCATAATAAAAAAACTTACATAATACAATCAGTTTCATCATCAGGTCAAAGAAGCATCATTCATGCACATTGCCCAACCTGCAAGAATGCCACAGAAGATTGTACTTTGTGGATGGAGGAGGGACATTGATGATATGATTGTGGTAAGTTCATTTGTGAAGCCCCTAATCTTTTTTTTTCTTCGCCTGGATGCTGCAGGTATGGAGAGGAAGTCTACCCAAAGACTCCATTGTTCCAAAGCCTGCAGAAAGGATACTGTTTTGTGGTTGGAGACGAGACATGGAAGATATGATTATGGTAATGTTATAAGGATTCTGAAATCATAACTTCTCCGTTGCGGCAAAGTGGTGGTAGACATTTCAGAATACTTCTGTCATTACTGAATTTTCAGTTGTAGTTGCAACAAATGTTTCTTCACTGGAACTATTCTTTCTACATTTAATATTTTTTGCTACAATTTGGAGTGCTCTTTTTTCTCTCTTAAACTTTTTCATTTTCTAAAAACAATATTAATGTTAGGTTTACTCATCATTGCAAGTTTAGGTGTTGGATGCATTTTTAGCACAAGGTTCAGAGCTCTGGATGTTCAATGATGTTCCTGAAAAAGAGAGGGAAAGGAAGCTTATTGATGGTGGCCTGGACTTGAGTAGGTTGGAAAATATACAACTGGTTAATCGAGAGGGAAATACAGTCATAAGACGTCATTTAGAAAGCCTTCCTTTGCAATCTTTTGATTCGGTAAGTAGAATAATGCTTAATATCATTGGGTTTTGGATGTAATTATATGATGACCGGGATTATATTTTTTGAAGTATTGTTATTCTTTGTTAAAAAGATTTTGATGAAGTATTTGGTTTGTTTAGATTTTAATTTTGGCTGACGAGTCAGTTGAAGATTCAGCCATGCAAGCAGACTCCAGATCTCTTGCCACATTACTATTGATTCGTGATATTCAGGTACTTCATCTAACTAAAGTTCTGGTGGATAGGCTATGACACAGACATGTATCATCTATGACAGTTGGTTTCTGCCACACAGAAACTGCAATTTAAAAATTGTGAAACTGAGTCAATGATTTGGGAGGGGGTAGGGTGGCTAGAGTCTTTTCCATTCGACATGGGCTTGTCACCTTTCATCCCTTTTTGAACAATTATTGTTGCATTCCATCCTCCAAGATGCCCTGTGATCTTACGAACAGAGGGGTTTTTGCCTTCATTTCTGAAGAGTATGTGGTCAGCTCTTCATCAAATCAAGGAAAAGCCAGAAAAAATTTTGTTCCTTCTCTCCAGAACCCAAGAAAAGATAGTTGTACAGAATCCTGGTGTTGACTAATATGCTGACATTGGAGATCACTTGTGAGATTTAGCGCTCTTTGATCTTTGTAATCATTCGTTCTTATTCTCATGATCCATGCAGTCGAAGCGTCTCCCAATGTCAAACCAGGTTCACGGAGGAAGCTTCTCACAAGACACGTGGATTGGGGAGATGCAGCAGGCTTCAGATAAATCAGTAATAATAAGTGAAATTCTGGACCCAAGAACTAAAAATTTACTGTCCATGTCAAAGATCAGCGATTATGTTCTATCAAATGAGCTTGTCAGCATGGCGTTGGCCATGGTTGCAGAGGATCAACAAATAAATGATGTATTAAAAGAGCTCTTCGCAGAGGAGGTATTCTTATGTTTCTCTTCTGTTAAATTCTGAGATCTGATTACTTTCTATGGCAAACCCAAATTTCGAAGGGCAAAATGACGTACAAAATTGCAATAGAAAATCCCAACAGGTGCATAATCTATTTGTTGAATTCAAATGCACTCAAGGTTAAAAAAAAACATAATAATTGAGATCCTGCAATCTTGCTCAATTCAATGAAAATTTGGGAAATTCTTTGTAGGAGATGGTTTGACAGATGTACCACTTGACAGTTTTTACAGGATTGCTATAGTTTTTTGGCCAACTCTTGCAAGTGGGGAGAAATTGAAACACCTTTTAGCAATATTCAACCCTTTTTTCCCTCACAAGTAGCAGCTTGCACCCTGTGTGCTGTATGCTAGTTCTAGAAAGCTTTTCCTCTTTGTCATGCTCTCCATAATTCGACAAGGATCTGAATCAGCTTGCATCCTGTGTACTGTCTTCATGATTCTGTTGATTTTCTTAATGCATTCTGTGGCTTCAATCGGCTTAAGACAGCTAAACTACAGGATTCATTTTTTATAATTAAACACAGTGGGTGACCATCAGCCTCTTTCCCTAGTGCGTTCAGTTGGTCACTCCTTTGAATCATACTTTAGCCACTTAATATGTTGTGCCACAACAGCAAAGGTTTTGCTAGTGGACTCTGTCTTTATTGCTTAGAGCCATAGGCAATCCACCACAACCGATCAGCATCATTCCTGGTTGTGCCGGTAAACTTGTTGCTATTGATGATGTTGAAATTTATGATCCTCTGATCATTTTTACTCATCATTCATGAAACATTTTGTGTTCATCAGGGAAATGAGCTACAAATAAGGCAAGCGGATCTTTACCTTTTTGAAGGCGAGGAATTGAGTTTCTATGAAGTACTCATACGAGCCAGACAGAGAAGAGAGATTGTCATTGGATACCGTGTATCTAATGCTGAAAGAGCTGTTATCAATCCACCCGCCAAAAGTGAGAGAAGGAGGTGGTCACTAAAAGATGTTTTTGTGGTTATTGCAGAGAAGGAATGGGAATGAGACATTTTTGTTTTCACACACCCTGAACAGGATATATTCTTTGAAAAAAATCAGATGGGCACCTACGAAAACAGCAACAGCAAGCAAGTGTTCTGCAGTTTCTGCTGAGTCTGGCAAAAGAAGAAGAAAAAAATACCGCAGATGTACATATGTGCAACGGGAGAATGTACATTCACATCTAGAATATTTCTTGTACAAAAGTTCAACCTCAGAAGTTTTGGATTTTTGGCGAGGATAGAGTTCCCGGTCAATTGGTAAAGTCGATTGCCAACTACCGTGAAAATTCTAGTAGATTTTTTCCCACAATTTGCTTATACTGCGATGAGGCAGCAAGCAATGAAACAACTCATTGTTCTGAATTAACATGCTAGAGAGCCTAAGAGCTTTATGTAAAATGTTTATAGTTGCGAACAGAATCATGTACTTGTATTACAAACAACATATTTGGTTACGAAAGAGTTGTTCTGTTTCCCAGGACGTGATTGTAGATGTTTTGTCTCTTGGTTTCTTTTTTCTCCCAGTCCTCACTCCTCAGGTATCTCTATCTGTTACTCGCTGGAGCAAGCGGGGCACTACTACAGACGGCAAAAGAATCAGTCTTTAATTGATTTGTTTTGTGATCTTTCCTTGGGGCTACCTGAAGCGAGAGGGACACTCTCCTTCACTAAAGAACATGATTATTTTAAATGTTAACATGATAATTGAAGGTAGATGGTTAAACTTTTCTCGTCCAATCTCCTCTATAATTAAATTTTAGCTTACAAGATCTCAAAAATGAAAGGAAAAAAAAAAAAATAGAGAACTCCACACTACAACAAATTATTTGAGTGTATCAAAAAGGAAACTAGAAATCAACTACACTCCTATATAAAATGATAAAATTAAATATAATAACTTCAAAGTTCTTAAGTGACGAGTAAATTATTTGAGTGTATTAAAAAGGAAACTAGAAATCAACTACACTCCTATAAAATGATAAAATTAAATATAATAACTTCAAAGTTCTTAAGTGACGAGTAAATTATCGAGAATAACATAAGAAATAATATAAAAATAAAGCTAAAAATAATAATTTTGTACCATGTGAGATGAAGCTGATGACAATAATTATGTGTTCGTCTCCTGCAATATACATTCAAAGTAATAATTACATAATTTTCTCTTACAATATAAAAACACTATATCAAAACTTATTAATGTACTAAGAAAAATTTGAGATAAAAAAAATGTAACATTGAAACCATATTTTACAAAAACCTCCTAATTGAGTCATGCATGTATATAATTTTAATGTATAAAAGATTATTATTATATATATATATATCTTATTAATTTAATGAATTATTAATTTATTATATTGAGTTCAAGTGGAGACTGATGAAAATATTATTTAATTGAGGTTATTAATTTATTGAATATTAATTTATCAATACTATGTTGTAGTTAATTTATGGTTATTTATCACAAATAAATTGTATGGCTTTAAGCTTTCTAAAGAAAATATGTATTCCAAACGGCGTCGTTTTGACAGGAAAGAAGTAGAGAAGCCCAGCTAAGAAAAACCCTTATCATCAACGACTAGAAAAACCCGTATCCACAAACCATCTCATCCTCGTTATCCATATAAAAACCCATATCCACACTCCCTTCTTGTCCCGCTCTCTCTCGCTTGAAGAACTCAAGAAAATGGCAGTGAAGATTCGTTTAGCTAGACTGGGATGCAAAAACAGGGCATTTTACAGGATCGTTGCTGCTGATAGCCATACACCAAGAGATGGCAAGCACCTTCAAGTTCTTGGTTTCTATGACCCCTTAGCAGGTTCCCTCCATTTGTTTTTACCCTTCTCTTATTAGTTTTGTACGGTCAGTTTACATGATGTTTTTATATTCTTAACGACTTGAAATTCGAAGGCTTATTCAGTTTCAACTTAACTTTTTCTCAATTGGGTTCATTTTCAAGTTCTCATACTATCATTATAGGTTCTCTGTAGATAAAGTTGTTATCAAAGAGTTAAAATTTGCGGGGTTATTGTTTGCAAAGTGGGATGCATTTCATTTCATTTTGTTATGTATATATAGTTTAATATAACCATTAATAGCAATGATTGTTTATACTTTAGGGTGTTTTCTGTTGAAGTCTGAAAATTTTAAGCACAAAGATCATCAGGAGTAGGGAAAAACTAATTTTTAAGGTTTGGTCCAACATTATTCATAGGACTAATACAATTACTTAAATATCATCAAATAAAGTAGATGTATTTAGTCTATTATAGTCACCAAAGCATTAATTATGCTTAATCTTTCGTTTCGCTGTTTGGGGAAGATACATGTTGATTAGTGAGCTTAGCTTTTGCAATGGCTTCAATATTGTAACTTAATGAAGTTGCTTAGTTATTCTTAAACCTTTCTGCGTTTCCTTTTTGTAGCTAAAGGCGATGCTAGAAGATTGGGTCTTAATGTTGACCTTGTGAAGTAAGTTTTTTTTTTAAAAAAAAAAATATATATCTCATTTAGTTATATTCTCTCACTCTGTTTTTGTTTTGTTTTGTTTATGTTTCTTGTATATGCGGTTATGTAAATTTATCCAAGTATTTATGTTTTAGCTGAATCAAAGGAGATTGCGCTGTTTAAGTTGAACCTGAGTAGATAATCCTGGAGATTCTAGCAAGATATAGTGTTTAGGATTGATTTTTAATTCACTAAAACACAATACTGTATACGAGATCAATATGCATGCTATACATTTATTTCATGTAGGAGATATCTTCACAACGAGAAAGGTGTGTGTCAACTTTTGTCAATTCTGAATTAAAGGAGAAAACTGGAAGATCGGTTTTTAGTTCACATAAACCTCTTGGATAGCTGCATCTAGTTGCATGATTGATAAAATGAGTTGGTACTCTGTAATTTTGTTTTTGTTGCTTTTGAGTTACTCTTCTACTTGCTTCTGCAGGTATTGGTTATCGGTCGGTGCTCAACCTACAGACACCGTACGTGGCATTCTTATGAGAGCTGGTTTAATATCCCCACCACCAATGGTTGTGATGGGACAGAAAAAGGGACCATCTGGTGATACCTCAAACCCAGAGAAGATGATCACCCAGTAAAAGTTGCCATTTCTGTAGTTTTATATTTCTGTTCTGTTTTGTACCTGTAAGCTTGATCCAGCACTGAATGGTTTGAAAGCTAAAATTCCCTTTTCAGGTTGTTGAATGAACTTGAGTTTAATATTTGCTTTTATTTCGTGTTTGTGTCATTATATCTGCTCTTAATGCATATGTTCAACCACTAACATGCTATGCAAACATGATGCTAATTGCTGTTTATATTCATTTGTTAGGTTTTTGTATGAGAAGCCTGTAGTTAGCATTACTGAGCACATACTTGAATGCAATTTAGAGATCTTATCTTGCCTGCTTTTAGTTTACACAAGCAATAAAGCACTTAATATTAGAACGTATGATAGGTGATGTAAGAGCACTTGCCACTCACAAGGCAGGGAATGTTATTTCTTGTGTATTTGGCAGATCATCTTCCTCGTGTACAACTTCATTTTACAGTCTTGATTGGCCTATTATACATAAGCATGAATGGGCACAATAGGTTGTATATCGTTATTGTCATCTTTCCTTGCCTATTCCGAACTCCCAATTTCCCTTTCTCGCGTCACTGTGAAGGTAATTGATAAAAGGCTAAATGGATGCTGTTAAATGTTGGCCTTCGATATATGTTAATATTGAGCATCTGTCATGTGATGTTCCTGTATGTCCTTTTGCTTCTGCTTGAGAAAATTTAGCTGATTGCAGTAATGCATAAATGGTGACATGTAGGCATAAGATTAGAGACTCCCTCTGTCACGGGCTTAATGCAATAGGCATTCACTTTAACCTTAAAGTAGGCAATGGACATGTTTACGGTGTCTCTCGACTGTTGAGCGTTTGCTCAAACC